>ERZ857629.113-NODE-113-length-123055-cov-26.236618_pt1 | contig 123055 bp, 110 predicted proteins | sample MGYA00519700_ERZ857629 | MGnify/ENA primary metagenome ERZ857629 (study PRJEB31778, sample SAMEA3449351) | human gut metagenome | biome: human gut; feature: human-associated habitat; material: faeces | place: United Kingdom | collected 2010/2012 ... | reverse complement strand
GCTGGCAGGAAAAATTTATATTTTTTCAATTGTCTACTTGACGGGGAGCGGTTCACAAAAGTGGTGTGACAGCCATTTTTGTAACCTTTTTCCCTACAGAAACATCTAAGTATATGTAACCGAAAGTAAGAAATCACAGTTCAGTGACTTTGAAGGAAAGTTACATGTACTGAGAATGGATGAACAATGAACAAACAACAATTTACCAAACAGGTACTGGAGGCGGAGGCATCCCTGTACCATGTGGCACACACCCTGCTTGTGAATGAGGAGGACTGCGCAGATGCCATCCAAAATGCAATTCTGGCAGCCTACGACAAACTGGGCGACTTAAAGAAAGATGCCTATTTTAAAACCTGGCTTACCCGCATCCTCATAAACGAGTGCTACCGGATTCTGCGGGTGGACAGACACCATCTCTCTTTTGAGGAACTGGAGGAGGACAATACCTTGCAGCCTCTGGAAAAAAGTTCCTGCCAGCCGGAACAACGGGTGCTGGAGCAGGACAGTGAAGTGTACCGGGCGGTGTTGGAGCTGGAACTTCCCTACCGGATGCCCTTTGTCCTGTATTATGTGGAGGGGTACTCCGTAAAAGAAGTGGCGCGGATTTTGAAAGTATCTGAGGGCACGGTGAAAACACGGATGCACCGGGCACGCAACCAGTTGAAAGCCATGCTGCAGGAAACAACAGCGGGGAGAAAGGAGAACACCTATGAATAAGACATTACGATATCAGCAGGGAACATTTGAAATACCGCAGCTTGAGACGGTTCCCGAAAGCGTCCACCAGTCAGTATTGGGAGCGCTGGAGACCATTCAGAAAAAAGAAGAAAAGGCCGTAATGCATGGAAATGCCCATCTGTCCAGGCGTGTTCTCCTTCCGCTGGCAGCAACCCTGGTACTTATGACAGGAATGTCAGTTTTTGCAGTAAGTTTGTATGAACAACGCATGAAAAATATCAATCAACAGAAATTAGAGGAATATTATCTGCAAATCCAGACCGCCCGGGTGGACAGCTTTCACTATAACCGCCCACTGACAGAGACAGAAAGAAGTCGGTTTGATACCCTGAATCAGTCATACGAGGAGGAAGGGATGTTTCCCAAGGGAGCACTCACTGTACTGGAATCCCCGGAGGCGTACAAAGGAAAGGGCGTGGGCTTTTATGAAACCCGCAGCACCTTTTTTCTCCCGGAGCAGGAGCTGACTGATGAGGAACTCCTTCAACTGATAGACTTTTACCATCAGGTCAATTACAGCCTGCAAAAGGTAGGCGGCCAAATCAAACAGGGAGTGATTCAGGAGCCGGAATCAGAAAACAGTGGTTTGGAACAATCCGTGGCATCGGGTAAAGAACGGCCGTCTGTTCTTGCCTACGAAGGGGATTTAAGCATCCATTGTATGACGGCAGGAGCTGACTCCATTTATCTGGAGGGGTGGGACAGCATAGAAAAAATGGAAATTGGCAGCAGTGTTTCCACACCTTTCTTTGCGGACTATGACAGGGTAAAGGGCGATACCTCTCTGCAGCCTTACATTTTTGATATGGTGGAAACACCGGAGAGCGAACTGTATGTAGCGGTGGTTTTGTGGGATGGCACGGAAGGAAAAACAGGGCAGATCTGGCATCTGGATGCTGATGGAAATTACTTGAATACCTTGGAATTGGGAGACAAAAAGCCCAGAAAACTGGCGGTGGACGCCCGGGGAAATCTCTATGTGCGTCTAGGGAGCCGGCAGCAGGATGGAACCATTCTTTATGTTTACGACGGACAGGGAGCGTTTCTCACGAAGATTACCTCTGACCATGATTTTCATGTTGCCAACGGAATCTGCAGGGGAAAAGACGGCAAGGTATATATGTTATTTGAGGACTTTGACAGGCAGACCGTGACTACGAACACAGGAATTCTCCGCATTGATTTGGAGGAAAAACAGGCAGTGGTGGCAGCCCAGCATTTTCTTCCGGATCATGGGGCTGCGTATGATGTCCTGGCGCCCGGAGGGGACAGTGATTTTGTCATTCTGGGAATGGATGGGATTTATACTTATGATTTGCAGGATGAAGAATCGCAGCTGCGACTGGCAGCCTATGACGCCCCCTGCTCCTTTGAGGGATGCAAAGCCGCAGTTCTTCCCGATGGACGGATGCTCCTCGCCAAACCCACGGAGTACACGGAAGTCACCGTCGACGGAAAACCCCAGTACCGCTGGAAGGCGGAGGGAACGTGCTTTTATTTCATAGAAAATTGAATGAAAAGAGCAATGACAGGTGCATTTTTGAACAATAAAATCCAACTGGAATAAGTAAAGAAAAAATGATATTATGATTAAGACAGTATAGGAATGTAAAATAATATGGGATAGGAGGGAATCTTATGACAAGACAGGAAGTTCTAATGACCTTTGCACAGGGAACCAGAGAAATATTGAAAAGTAATTTATCTAAACTCATTGTCTATGGTTCCTATGCCCGTGGTGATTATAAAGAGAATTCAGATATTGATGTTATGATATTAACACCGTTGTCAAAGGAAGAAATAGAGAAGATTGAGAACGATATTTTTAACCTTGCATTTGATTTGGAACTAGAGTCAGGGATTGTAATTAATCCAGTTCTGGAAAATGAAACTCATTACAAATACTGGTTGGGAGCACTGCCATTCTATAATAATGTGGAAAGGGAGGGCATTGTAATTGGATGAGAGACAAAAAGATTTAAGCAGATATCGAATTACAGAGGCTGAGGATAGTTTGAAAGTAGCTGCACATTGTTTAAGGGAAGAATTGTATAAAGATTCGATTAACCGTTCTTATTATGCTACATTTTATGCGGTAAAAGCTGTATTGGCATTGAGCACAGTTGATTTTAAACGGCATAAAGATGTTATGGGATACTTTAATAAAGAATATGTAGCTAAGGAAATATTTCCACGCGAACTTGGAAGAAGGATTGGAATATTACAGAGAGTACGCGAGAAAAGCGATTATGATGATTTTTATATCGCATCGAGGGAAAAAGCCAATGAACAGTTTCAAACAGCAGAATTGGTTATCAACGAAGTGAAAAAATATTTGGAAAAGAATTAACAGTCAAGACAGTTCTTTAATTACAGACAATGTATAAAATTATGGGTGTAATATGTAAATATCAAAATTTATATATTACACCTGTTTTTATGGTATGATGATTCATAGTTATCATTATGACAAAGTATCTCCAGGTGATAAAAAGATTTTTTGTAAAATATCAGGCTGGGGTGTTATCTTTATTGGAATTGGTCTTTTAGTGACTGCTATAATAATCGGCATAACAGATTCAGCATTAAGTTTTATCGCTTTTGTATTGGGTTTTGTTGTGGGAGTGGTGCTGCTGATTTATGCAGGAGCAAAATATAACCGCTAATAGAGAAGAAAGTTCCGGTTTATAGGACTGATGAAACCAGAAGTTTACATAATTCTGCTTTCAAACCTATAAGCTGTGGTAAAAGGCATGTCTTATATGTAGAATTTTAAGGGCATGTTGCAGCCTCAACCTATAGTATTCGCCAGAAACTGGTTCTTATGGGTAAAAATTACTGAAAAAATTGACAGTGGAGGCTTAAAAGCCCTTTCATAGACATATAAGGGCTATAAAATGAACCTTCTTATAGGTAGTTCTTCAATTCTCAGGGGGAAAAGTAACCCATAAGAGACATAGAAAATTGTAGTTTATGGGTTATCATCCATTTTATAAAGTAATTCCTGTCATGGCAAATACGCAAAGATGTTGGGGCAATATCTGAGACAGTAATCGGTATGTTAGTCATAGTTGTCCCTGATAGTTCTCCTTTTGCTTTACAAATGATTTCAATCGGAATACAATCGAATTGGTAATATCGAAACGACCAAAACAGGAGCTTTTAGTATAACCAGATGAATTATTCCATTGAACCCAACAACACTATCCCTGCCTACATCCAGCTTTATAACTACTTTGTCCAGGATATCGTGGCAGGCATTTACCCCCTGAATTCCCGCCTTCCCTCCAAACGCATCATCGCCGAGGAAACCGGAGTCAGCGTCATTACCGTGGAACATACCATGAACCTTCTCTGCGACGAAGGCTATATTGAAACCAAACAGCGAAGCGGCTGCTTTGTCATCTACAGAGAGGCAGACTTCCAGGGAATCCCGGAGCCGGGACAGACTGAGCTGAAACTTCCCCACTCCCAGACTCATTCCATCAGCGAATTTCCTTACAGCGTCCTGGCGAAAACCATGCGCCGGGTACTCTTAGATTACGGAGACGATATCCTGATTAAATCCCCCAACCACGGCTGCCGGGAACTCCGCACGGAAATCTGCGCTTACTTGGGCAGAAGCCGGGGCATTCAGGTCAGTCCCAGCCAGGTGATTATCGGCTCCGGTGCCGAGTACCTTTATGGCATGATCGCCCAGCTTTTCGGCGCGGGCAGCACCTTCGGTCTGGAAAAACCCTCCTATGAGAAAATCCGCAAGGTATACGAATCCATGGGAATCAACTGTGACATGCTCACCCTTTCCCCGGAGGGTATTCTTCCATCGGAGCTTGCCAGAACCCGGGCATCCGTTCTCCATGTCACCCCCTTTAACAGCTATCCCAGCGGCATCACCATCGGAATTTCCCAGAAACGGGAATACCTTAACTGGGCAAAAAAGCGGGGTGCGGTCATTGTGGAAGACAACTATGACTCAGAGCTCACCGTGTCCAGCAAGCCGGAAAGCTCCCTTTTTTCCATGGCAGAGGATGTGGAGGTTATCTATATGAATACCTTCTCCAAAACCATTGCTCCCTCCGTCCGGATCGGCTACATGATTCTCCCGCCATCCATGGTGGAGGCTTTCAATGAAAAGCTGGGCTTTTACTCCTGCACCGTGCCCCTGTTTGAGCAGTATGTGCTGTCGGAACTGATGCGCAGTGGAGATTACGAGCGCCACATCAACCGGGTGCGCCGGAGACGCCGGAGAGAAGTAAGCGGCAGATTGGCGGGAAAGGAAGCCTTATGACAGAACTAAAATAATACGGGAATTGGTTCCACCGCTCCCGGTTTATGGTATACTAAGCAGGACAAAAGAAAACGGACTGCAAAAGGGAGGACATCATGCAACAGCGAGACACAAAAGAACTGGACAGCTTTTTACAAAAAAAAATCAAAGAACACAATTTCCCCGGTGTGGCGGTGGCAGTGCATGGTCCTGACGGACTGACCTTTGAAAAGGGCTACGGCTACCGGGATTTGGATAAAAAAACCGCTCCGGACGCTGACACCATTTTCGGCATTGCCTCCATGGGTAAATCCATGGCGGCACTGTGCTGCTGTATTCTGGCGGCAGAGGGCAGAATCAGCCTGGATGACCCTGTGAGCAAATACCGCCCGGATTTCAGGGTACCGGGAAACCCTGCAGACACGGTGACCATCCGCCATCTGGGGATGCACACCACCGGAATTCCGCCCATGGAGCCTCTGGAGTGGTCCATTGCGGTGAACACTCCCGACAGACATTCCGACTGGGATGTGAAAATGCAGGAGAGTGCCCCCAACTCCATGAGCACGATTGAGCAGATTATTGAATATATCGCCAATTGTCCCTATCCCACTCTGGGTGGTTCCGGGGAATATATGAGCTATTCCAACGAGGGCTACGCCGTTCTCTGCTATGTGGTGGATGCTGCGGCGGGAGAGCCTCTGGAGGATTTTCTGGATAAGCGGATTTTCCGGCCCATGAAAATGACCCGCTCCACACTGGACACCGATGCCAGCCGTGCCAGAGCCATTGCCACAGACGGAAATATCACCGCCTTGTTTGAGGCAGACGAAAAGGGTAACATCGTGGGGGACGAGCAGTGGTCGATTTTACCGCCCTTCCGCGCCTGCGCCTGCGTGAAATCCACCGCCCATGACATGGCACGCTACTACCAGTGCCTGGCAAACAAGGGCGTGCTGGACGGCGAGCAGGTTATCCCTGCCAAAGCGGTAGAACTGATGATTGGCGCCGGGTTCCCGGAGCAGGAAAAAGCGGTGTACTGCATGGGCCTAAACAAACGAGTGGAGGACGGACATGTGTACTGTGAACATTCCGGCGGACTTCATGGCGTTTCCTCCGAGGGCGGTCTGCTAAAGGATGAAAACTACGGCTTTGCCGTGTTATGCAATGAAGGGGATGCAGATCCCGCCGATTTAATCTGGGCATTGTACAACTGGGTGCTGGGCTATCCCCTGGACAGACCCCACCGATGGCTTTTTCCCGTGGAGGAAGAATTTTCCCAGCCCCAGGCACTCTACGGCAGCTATATCTGCCATGAAGGGGTGCCGGTGACGGCGATTGTCTACCAGGACGAGGGCAGAATGATGGTGGAAAAGGACGGAAGTATCTACCACCTGCGCCACTGCGGACAGGGCTGGTTCCAGCTGATGGATGAAAAAGAAGAAATCCAGGGACGGATGCACTTCCTGATCCGTAACGGACAGGCATGGGGCGTACAGGTATTTACCCGGATTTATACGAGAATTTAAACGAGTGACGGGAGGGATTTTTGCAGACTGCTCCCTCGTATCGGAGCATTTGAGAGCATCCGTACCGTTCTGGAATCCCATTAGAGAGGAAAAAGATTGAAAAATTACATTTTTCAATTTGCACAATAAACATGTGTAGAAATGAGGCAAAAGTAATGAACCGGAAGGTATTAGCAGCCGGCATCCTGGAGGATGCCACCAATTATATTGCAGCATTGAAGGGCATTGACTGTGAACCGGTGGTGGCACTGGAGCTGCCCACCGGGGATGGACTGGAGCTTTCTGATTTTGCCGGACTGTTACTGCCCGGCGGCTCGGACATTGACCCTGCCCTTTTTGGACAGGAAAACCGGGGCAGCCGCACCATCCACCGGGATCTGGACGAGAAACAGCTTGCCCTTGCCCGGCTTTTCGCAGAGGCGGGAAAACCCATTCTGGGTATCTGCAAGGGCTGCCAGGTCATCAATGTGTGCTTTGGAGGCACCTTGCTTCAGGATCTGCCCAACAATGTCTATCACCAGTGGGACAGAGAGCGGGAGGAGGACGAACATCACGGCGCCATCGCCACCGGGGACAACTGGATTTCCCAGCTGTACGGAACCGGCATGGTGACCATCAACAGTGCTCATCACCAGGCACTGGACAGACTGGGAGCGGGACTGGTGGTCTGCCAGAAAAGTGACGATGGTGTCATTGAGGCAATCTGCCATGAAACGAAGCCCATTTTCGCTACCCAGTGGCATCCGGAACGGATGACCCGGCAGTGGAAAGAAAATCACCCCGACACCGTGACTGCCAGAACCGCCTGTGTGGACGGCGGACTGGTTTTTCAGCATTTTTTACAGCTTTTACAGGAGTACAATTCATGAAAATAACACCGGACATCAATGTGGATGTGGAACAGATTTTAAGCAAAATCCAGTGCTTTGCCCTAGATATGGACGGCACCATCTATCTGGGAGAGCAGTGGATAGACGGGGCGAAGGATTTTCTTCATAAAGTGGAGGAGGCTGGGAAACGCTATATTTTTCTCACCAACAATTCCTCCAAAAACCCGGAGGTGTATGTGGACAAGCTGCACCGCATGGGGCTTGAGGTGACGAAGGAGCAGATTGTCACTTCCGGACAGGCGACCATTTTCTATTTGCAGAAGCATTTTCCCGGAAAAAAGGTGTTCCTGTTGGGAAATGAACTGTTGAAGGCCGAGTTTGAGCAGGAAGGAATCCGGTTAGAGGAGGAAACCCCCGAGGTGGTTGTGGTGGGATTTGACACCACCCTGGATTATGCCAAAATGTGTAAGGTCTGTGACTTTGTCCGGGCAGGACTGCCTTACCTTTCCACCCATCCCGACTATAACTGTCCCACAGAAACCGGATTTATTCCCGATGCCGGGGCAATCCATGCCTTTATCCATGCCTCCGCATTCCGCTATCCTGATCGGATCATCGGAAAGCCCAACGGGGATATTGTGGATTATCTCATTGACCGTATCCGACTGCCCAGAGATCAGATCATGATGATTGGCGACCGACTGTACACCGATGTGGCGGCGGGGAGAAACAACGGGCTCTACAGTATGCTGGTACTCAGCGGAGAGGCGGATATGGAGGATGTGGCACAGTCGGAGGTGGAGCCACACCTGATTTTTGATTCCGTAAAGGAGATTATTCCTTATTTATGATAGATGCACCTATTTCTGTAATGAAAATCATAGAGACACTGGAGCAGGCGGGCTTTGAGGCCTACGCGGTGGGCGGCTGTGTCCGTGACAGCCTGCTGGGGCGGAATCCCAGCGACTGGGACATCACCACCTCTGCCCGCCCGGAGCAGGTGAAGGCACTCTTTTCCCATACCATCGACACCGGTATCCGGCACGGCACCGTGACGGTGATGCTGGAGCATGTGGGCTATGAGGTGACCACTTACCGGATTGACGGGGAGTACGAGGATAGCCGTCATCCCAAGGAAGTGATTTTCACCCCCCTGCTCACAGAGGATTTGAAACGCCGGGATTTTACCATCAACGCCATGGCGTGGAATCCCAGAGCGGGTATTATTGACGAATTCGGCGGCATGAAGGATTTGGACGAGGGTATCATCCGCTGTGTGGGAAGCCCGGAGGAACGGTTTTCCGAGGATGCCCTGCGGATGATGCGGGCAGTGCGGTTCTCTGCCCAGTTAGGGTATGAGATTGAGCCGGCCACGAAGGATGCCATCCGGAAACTGGCGCCCAATCTGACCCATGTCAGCGCGGAGCGGATTCAGGTGGAGCTTGTGAAATTGGTGGAATCCATGCACCCCGACTATCTGAGGGTGGCTTATGAAACCGGTATCACCAGAGTGGTTTTGCCGGAATTTGACCTCTGCATGGAGACGGAACAGCACAATCCCCATCACTGCTACACCGTGGGGGAGCATATGCTGCACAGTATGCTTGCCGTTTCCTCCAACCGCTATCTCCGGCTTGCCATGCTGTTACACGACATCGCCAAGCCGGAAAAGAAAAAGACGGACGAGCAGGGCATCGATCATTTCCACGGGCACCAGGAGGCCAGCGAGGAGATGGCGAAGGTGATTCTGCGTCGTCTGAAATTTGACAACGATACGATCCGCATTGTCTCCCGGCTGATTGGCTTTCACGATTACCGTTTTCCTGCGGAGCGGCGCAGCGTGCGCCGGGCTGTGTGGAAGGTGGGAGAGGATCTTTTTCCCATGCTGTTACAGGTAAAAGAGGCAGACACCATGGCGCAGAGCCTTTATGAGCGGGAGGAAAAGCTGGAGTGGATCGCTAAGGTGGAGAAACTTTACCGGGAGATTCTGAAAGACAGAGAATGTCTGTCCTTAAAAGACTTGGCAGTGACCGGCAGGGATTTAATCCGGGCAGGCTGTGCGCCGGGACCGGAACTGGGCAGAATCCTTAACGAAATGCTCCAGGATGTGCTGGAACACCCGGAGCATAATAATAAGGAGTATTTGCTGCAATCCATCCGGCAGTAAAACACTTGAATATTTACGATAACACCCTCATAAGATAGGTTAGAAATAACCATAGGGGGGAAACAAGTGAATAGCAACGCTGTCAGTCTGCTGGAGCAGTATGAGTTGGAAATCCTGCGGACCTGGAGGGGACGGGATGCCTTTGTGTGCGACTCTGCCCAGGGTCTGTTTATCTTAAAGGAATACATGGGACCCAGAGAGAAAATCCTGTTTCAGGATAAGGTGTGCCGGCAAATCCGGGAGTCGGGCTTTACCGGGGCGGAAACCATTCTGCCCAACAAGGAGGGAGAATTTCTCACGGTGGATACGGATGGAACTGCCTATCTGTGCAAATCCTATGTGGAGGGGCGGGAGTGCAACATCCGCGACCGGGAAGAAATTCTGCGGATGACGGAAGTGATGGCACGGCTGCACAAGGCGATGCACCTCCCGCTTCAGGAGACTGAAGGGCAGCAGCTTCCCACCCTTTCCCAGGAATTTGAAAAGAGGGGCAGAGAGCTTCGCAAGGTTCGCAAATTCCTGAAAAAGCGTGGACAGAAAACAGATTTTGAGTTATTTTTATCCCAAAACTATGAGCCCTTTTTCTGCCAGGCGGAAGAGATTGCACGCCAGGCAGCAGACATGGCTTCTCCCATGGAAAATTCCACGGAAACCCAGCCGGAGAAACCGGTGGCAGTGTGCCACGGGGACTTGCAGCATCACAATCTGCTCTTAAAAGACCGGGAGGCCTTTGTGATCAATTTTGAGAAGTGTGGCACCGGCAGCCAGATGCGGGATCTGTACCGTTTTATGCGGAAGTTTTTTGAGAAAAATGGCTGGTCTGTGGCTGGTGCCCGCCAGATTGTGGAGCACTATCAGAAGGAACGGACCATGGAGGCAGAGGATTTCCGGGAGCTGTATTACCGGTTTGCCTATCCGGAGAAGTTCTGGAAAATTGTCAACTTCTATTATAATAAAGGAAAAAGCTGGGTGCCCGGAAGAAATGGCGAAAAGCTGCAGAATCTTCTGGCACAGGAAGCAGAGAAACAACACTTTTTAGAGGAATTCGAGAGATACTTATGAAAAAATTCGCAACATTTATCTTAGTAATCACCATCGTGACGGCATTGGGGCTGTGTGGCTACGCTCTCAGGGTACTGGGAGTATTTGGGAACACTGCCCAGACCACCGTGGCGGAGAAGAGCGAACCGGAGCCGCCCGTGTTTTCTTCCTCCATCCCCGGAAGCTATGATTCCATGGATGAGGTGGCAGTGGTGATGGCAGTCAATCAGGAAGAAAAGACCATCACGTTGCGAAACACGGATTTACAGCGCAACTACACCCTGGACTACAGCCAGGCGACCCGGATTGCTGACCGCTATGGTTCCTCCCTTTCCATCGCTCAGGTAAAGGCGGGGGATTTGGTACAGGTTACTTTTTTGAAAAATAAAAAACGGCTGAATACTCTGTCCCTGTGTAGCGGGGAGGCATGGACTTATGAAAAAGTGACGGAATATGCCGTCAACCGTAATACCAGGGTTCTCACACTGGGGACGGATTCTTACAAGATCGGGGATGATACGCTGATTTTTTCTCAGGGAAAACCCATCGACTGGATGGATCTCAATGATGTGGATGTGCTGACGGTAAATGGAGTCGACCAGCATGTCTACAGCATCGTGGTGGAAAAGGGACACGGCTATCTCCGGCTGGAAAATGACACCTACTTTGTGGGTGGCTGGATTGAAGTGGGAGAAAGTCTCATCAGCCCCATCACCCAGGACATGCTCCTCACCGTGCCGGAGGGGGACTATCAGGTTCTTCTTACCAACAACGGCAACCGGGGAATAAAAAATATCAGCATTAAGCGGGGGGAAGAACTGGATCTGGATATCGGCGATATTGAGATAGAGGAAACCAAGATAGGGCGGGTGGTCTTTTCCGTGACACCGGGCAATGCCAGCATTTATGTGGACGGCGGACTGGTGGATGTGGAAACGCCGCTGGAGTTAGAGTACGGCATCCATCAGATGATTGCCGGGGCTGAGGGCTATGACACCATGACCCGGTACATCAACGTGGGAGAGGAACTGGCCAACCTGGATATCCGTCTGGAAAAGACAAGCACCGTCAGCGGAAACAGCAGCAGTAATAACAGTGACAAAAACACCGCCGCCAGTGGGACAGGCAGTGTGATTTCCACCACCGACCAGGGACAGTATCACGTGATGATTACCGCGCCGGAGAAGGTGGAGCTGTATGTGGATGGCAATTACATCGGCATTACCCCCATCAGCTTCAAGAAGGTGGCAGGCAGTCATGTGATTACCCTGCGCAAGGACGGCTATGTGACTCGCAGCTATACCATCCAGGTGGACGAGGAGCAAAAGGACATCAGTTATTCCTTTGCAGACCTGACCGCCGGAAGCGTGAGCGGGAACGAGAATTGACAGCCCTGCGGACACGCTACAAATGCCCTAAATTAGCCTAAATCGCTTGACAAGGCAATAGAAAACGGCTATAAATAGTATAGATGTTTTTCAGAGGAAACTCATGATCACGAAACATTAATAGAAAACTCATATTACAGGAGGAGTTCGAAATGAACAAAACAGAATTAGTTGCAGCTATGGCTGACCAGGCTGGATTATCCAAGAAAGATGCAGAGAAAGCTTTAAAGGCATTCACTGATGTTGTTGCAGACGAGTTAAAAAAAGGCGGAAAGGTTCAGTTAGTTGGTTTCGGCACTTTTGAAGTATCCGAGAGAGCTGCCAGAGAAGGAAGAAATCCTCAGAGCGGCGAAGTTATGAAGATTGCAGCTTCCAAGGCTCCTAAATTCAAAGCTGGTAAAGCTTTAAAGGATTCCTTAAACTAATTTTTGTTAATACGCTTAACTGAAAAAGAATGCAGGAACTGTCCTGCATTGAAAGACCTTCAATCTAGAAATGGGTTGAAGGTCTTTTTGTTGATCGTATAATCTTCAAGAATCTCTTTTGAATGGGGTTCAAATCCTTCTTTAGCCCTGTTTTGTTGGTGATCAAAAGATGTACGCTATCATAAAAAGAGAAATGATATAAGTCAACATAGATAAGTCAGATTATCTTGAAATAGAAAATACATTCCTTAAAATGAAAAGAAAGAAAAAAGAAAAATTGTTATACTCCAAGTAGCATAAGAGGTGGATTAAATGCAGTGTAGAAGAAATTCCATGATTATAAAAATAATAGTCTTTATGAGTGGTCTTTTAATACTAAGCGGAATTATTCTGGTGACATTATGGAGATATACGAGCGGTGTCTTAGCTGATAATCAGCAGAAAGAAATTCAGCAGCTGTTAAATATTTATGCGACAAACCTTGAATATAGTCTATACTCTACAGATAATAATTTGTTATCAATTGCTCAGGAACAGAAGGCACTGGAGCAATTATCCAGTGAGGATGAAGCAGATAGGTATTATGCGACAACGGAACTTTTGGATATTATAAAGCGTTTGCGTTCCAATAATGATGCGGTAGATATGCTGGTAGCAATTGGAAACTTTAGAAATGATGTATCAGATGCCAGTGCTCGTTTAATGGTAAAAGATCGTGATGACATAATAGAGTATATGAATGCCAGAAGAGAAGAGCGAAAAGAGGGAGGGAAAATGCCTACGGGAACACAAGGCTGGATTAGCGTTGTGATTGAAGAAGAGAAGTATTTGGTGCGTAGTTATGATACTCAGGACTATTCTGCTGCAGCTTGGATTAAAGCAGAAACCTTTTTGAATCAGGTAGGAAAACTGGAACATGATACGAACAGGAAACTAGCACTGGAAGATTTGGAAGGAACGGAGATTTTCGGAGAAAAATGCACAGAGGGAAAACAGACAAACATCTGGAAAAGAGAAATAGGAAACTATAATTTGATGCTGGTGTGCACAGTGGAGAAAAGCACAATCAAGAATCAAATACCCTTTTTACCTGTTTCAATGATAACTATTGTTTTGTTGATGATCACATTGCTGATATGGCTGTATTGCTATGTCAGAGAAGAGATCTTCCAGCCAATCAAGGCACTGATGTACACCATACAATATATTCAAAACGGAGATTATCAACACCGCGTTAATATTAAATGCAAAAATCAGGAATTTGGTGTTTTAAATGAAGCATTTAATTCCATGATGGATATTATCGTGGAATTAAAGATTAGCGAATATGAGAGGCAGCTTCGACAAAAAGAAACAGAACTTAAATATTTTCAGATGCAGATAAAACCACATTTTTTCCTAAATGCAATTTCTACGATTCATAGTATGAGTTTTGATAATCGGAATGAAGATATTAGAACCTATATTGCAGCACTATCTGATAATATTCGCTATATGTTTAAAGCAGGATTACACACAGTTCCCATCGCAGAGGAATTACAACATTTGGAGAGATATGTGGAATTACAGGAAATGCTATATCCGGGTTGTGTGTTCTGCTTTATAGACAAAAAGAATGAATTGATGCAATGGCCGATACCACAAATGCTTCTGCACACTTTTCTGGAAAACAAATATAAACATTCTGTGAAGATGGGAAGTATTCTGTCTATTTACATTTCAATGGAAAAGGTAATGCGGAAAGGGCAGGAGAACTTAAAAGTAACGATAGAGGATGATGGTGCTTCATTTCCTGATGAGGTTATTAAGGGAGAACGGAAAATAAATAGTCAAAATGGTCATGGAGTAGGGCTTTATAATGTGGACAAAACCATGGAAATCATGTATGGAGACTCTGATCTGATACAGTATGAAAATTTGAGTAGAGGAACAAGAATAACCATATATTTTCTGCAAAAGCCAGTTATATAAGAGGAAAGACGATATGAACGCTTTGATTGTAGATGATGATAGCAATATTGTGGATATAATTATACGATCTTTGAATTGGAAGAATCTCGGCATAGAAAAGGTACTATATGCATACGAGATTGCAGGAGCTAAAAAGATATTAACAGAGGAACCCATAGATATTGTGGTATGCGATATTGAAATGCCCATGGGAAGTGGGTTGGATTTAATTCAATGGGCGAGAGAAAAGGGATTCGGTAGTGAATTCCTGTATTTGACCTGCCATGAAAGCTTTGAATTTGCTGTTTATGCCATGAGGTATGAAGCAGCAGCCTATTTGACGAAACCTTTTGTGCCGGAAAAACTGGAGCATGAGCTTTATAAAATAATAAATAAAATAGAGAGAAAACAGAAGCTTATGGATGCGGAGAAGTACCGGGAATTATGGGAGGAAAGTGAAGAACATATCAGATATGGTTTTTGGAGAGACCTGCTGCTGGAACAGATTCCGTCGCAGAGAGACCATATTGAGAAGGAATTACATAAGAGGAATCTGACACTGAAAGAGGAAACCTGGATGTTACTGGTGGCATGCTCCAGAAAATATGAAAGTGCCTGGGAGGAATGGGATAACCAGACACTGGAATATACTTTGAAAAAATTAGGCTGCGAAATTCTGGAGGGACAGGAAGAGGAAATCAACATTTTACATGAGAATACAGAAGATGTTTTTTGTTTAATGGAGGTCTATCCTGGAGGCGAAAAGGAAAGGGCAGAGGATGCTGGAAAATGTCTGCTTCAGTTGTGCGATAAATGGTTTGGATGTGGAATGACCTGCTATCTGACAAATCCACTTAAACTGGAGGACTTGGCAGGAGCAAGAAAAACAATACTAAAATATGATGCAGAGAATATGCTAAAAAGGGGAAAAGTACTCTCGAAAGAAGAATGGGAAGTGTCCCAGCCTCATGAAAAAATAGACATGAATCTGAAGGAACTGGAGCAGTATCTGGTAGAAGAAAATCAGCTTGGTGTCATGAATTACCTAAAAAAATTATTGGAACAGCTTACCAGAAATCAGAAACTAAGCCCCTCTGCTTTGATGACCCTACAGACCAATGTTACTCAGGCTGCCTATGTCTATTTATACAAAAATGGAATCTGGGCAGATGAGCTATTTCACAATGACCATGCTCTTAAACTTCGGAATAAAGCACAGAATTCGGCTGTTGATTTTTTGAAGTGGGGGAATCATATGGTGCAGAGGACACTGGAATATGTAAAAGAAATCCAGAAATCTGACAATGTCATCCAAATTGCGAAATGTTATATTGCCAAGCACTATACAGAAGATATTGGGAGAAGTCAGGTGGCAGCTGCTGTGTATTTGACCCCGGAATATCTTGCAAAGATATTTAAAAAGGCAGAGGGAATCAACATTAAAGATTATATTTACCAACTACGAATACAGGAAGCTAAAAGACTTTTGGCGGGAAATGTGAGGGTCAGCGAAGTGGCACAGCTTGTGGGATTTGACAATTTTGCATACTTTTCCACTGTTTTTAAGAAGGTTACCGGTCTAAGCCCTAATGAATATAAAAAGACCGGAGAAAGGGATAAATAGAGATGAAAGTACAGGAGTTAATTAGTAAGGTAATTCAAAAGTGTGGAGTAGAGCCATTGAAGGTAACCTGTGACCAGATTATTGAAGGCAATCCGGATATAGAGATTACAGGAATTGTGACCACTTTTATGGCAACAGTGGATGTTATAAAAAAAGCACATAGTCTGGGCGCTAATTTTATTATTACACATGAACCTACTTATTTTACAGGGGATGATGAGAGAGATTGGCTGGAGCATGATTCTGTATATCTGGAAAAAAGAAAATTAATTTTGGAATATGGAATTACGATATGGCGATTTCACGATCACATCCATATGGCAACGGATGGAGATGGCATTTACCGGGGATTAATAAAGGAATTGGGATGGGAAGAATACCATATTGCAAAAATGGTGAAAAAAGGTCGAAAGATTCTTAAAGACGATGATTTATGCTACAAGATTCCCAAAACTACAGTGAGGGCATTGGCACAAGAATTAAAATGCAAATTGCACATGGATGTAATGCAGATTGTAGGCAATCCGGATATGTCTGTGGAACGGGTAGGAATCCTGGTAGGAGGTGGAAGCTTAGGGCTTGGAAAAGAATATATGCCCATGGAATTCATGGAGAAGGAAAACCTGGATGTACTTATCTGTGGTGAAATCCTGGAGTGGACTATCTGCGCTTATGCGAGAGATGCGGCGATGATGAGGATGAATAAGGCACTGATTATTCCAGGACATAATCGCACAGAAGAGGCAGGAATGAAATATTTGCCGGAATGGTTACAGCCGCTTGCTCCGGGTGTATCTATTCAATTTGTGGAAGCGGGGGAGCCGTTTACCTACTTATAAGGGAAAACCTTATTTTTGAAAAAGGAAGCCTTGTTCACGATAGAGATTCGACAGATGGATTTGTTAGAATGACAATATCAGATAAACGTTTATCGTAGTACAAAGCGAATTTAAAATGGAGGTTACTTATGAAGAGGAAAAAATTATTGGCACTCAGTATGGTCGCAATATTTGCATTTTCAGCAGCAGGCTGTGGAACAAAGGACACAGAAGGAAATGCCGGAAATCAGATAACAGAAAGCCAGTCAGCAGAGACAAAAAAAGATGATGCTGGAGAATATACCAAGATCGTGTATTCTTATTGGACAATGGATCGGATCCCTGACGAAGATGCAAAAGCATCCGTGGAAGAGGCAATCAATGAGATTACCAGAGATAAAATCGGCGTGGAAGTGGAACTGATGCCATTGGCAGCAAGTGAGCAGGCACAGAAAGTAAGCCTTGCTATGGCAAGTGGGGAGCAGATTGATATTTTCAATACAGTAGGAGACCTGAACACTTATATAGCAAATAATCAGGTATATGATATAACAGATTTACTCCAGGATCATGCCCAAGGTGCGGTGGAACAGGTAAGTGAAGAATTCCTGAAAACGACAGCAAAGGATGGAAGGATTTATGGTATTCCCGCAGACAAGGGAATTGCACTGGCACCCAATCTTTATTACCGGAAGGACATTGCTGAGGAGTTGGGACTGGATTTTTCACAGGTGACATGTATTGAGGATTTGACACCTATTTATGAAAAGGTGGCTGCGGCATATCCTGATCTTTCTGCATTGACAGGCGGTGGTGGAGGATTGGAACTGGTTCATACCTTTAAGGATTTTGAGGTGGATTATCTTACAGATTCTTGGGCAAAACCGATGGGTGCAGTTCTGATTGGTGATGATATGACGGTAAAGAATCTTTTTGAAAGTGAACAGTTCAAAGAGAAAGTGGAGTTGATGCGTGATTGGTATGAGAAGGGCTACATCATGAAAGACTCTGCTACCACGACAGCAAGCCCTCAGGAAACAGTAGCGGCTGGAAAGGCATTTTCATTTATAGGAAACCAGGCGGGTAACTATGGCGTACAGGAAGCAAGTTCCATGTGTGGCTACGACATGGGATATGTAAGACTGGCGAAACCTTATCTGGATACCACGGCAGTGAATACAGTAACATGGTGTATTTCTTCACAGTGTCAGAACCCAGACAAAGCATTGGATTTTTTAAATCTTACCTATACAGATTCTGATATTGTAAACTTGATTGTTTTTGGACTGGAAGGCAGAGATTACGTAAAGGTAAGTGACCGCGAAATGGTATTCCCAGATGGTCTGGATGCAAATACAGTTCCTTATACAGCACAGTTTTCCTGTGGTGTTGTAGGAAGTCAGTTTAAACAACTGGTGCATCAGGGAACGCCGGAAGACAATAATGATTTGATGTATCGTGAGAATCATGAGTCCAAGACTTCCCCTGCCTTTGGATTTACTTTTGATAGTTCTTCTGTAAAGACAGAATACACAGCAGTTACCAATGTAATCAATCAGTATTTATCAGGACTGGTTTGGGGAAGTATTGATCCTGCAACGGAACTTCCCAAATTCCAGGAAGCATTGAAGGATGCAGGTCTGGATACAATTGTTGCAGAAAAACAAAAGCAGCTGGATGCTTGGGCAGCGCAGAAGTAACGGAGGAGTAGATGCATGGCAAGCACAGTACATAGAAAAAAGAACCGAAAAAAGAGTTTAATGTATATGCTGTTTCTCCTTCCGGGACTGGTATATCTTCTGATTAATAACTATATTCCTATGTTTGGTGTATTTATTGCCTTTAAGAATATTGATTATGTCAAAGGTATTTTCAAGAGCGACTGGATTGGTTTTCAAAATTTCCGATTTTTATTTAAAACAAAAGATGCTTTGATTATGACCCGGAACACATTATTATACAACATAGCGTTTATTGTTTTGGGAACTATATTTGCTATCTTTATCGCCATCCTGCTCTGCGAACTTGGAGAAAAAATCTCGGCAAGGTTATTTCAGTCTGCATTGATTCTGCCATATCTGCTTTCATGGGTCATTATTTCTTATATTGTGTTTGCCTTTTTAAGCTCTGACAATGGCTATATTAATAAGGCAATACTGGAGGCAGCAGGAAAGGCTGATGTCAATTGGTATGGAACACCATCTTACTGGGCGTTCATTCTGGTTATCGTATATTTGTGGAAATCTATGGGATACCAGTCAATTGTATACATGTCGAATATTGCAGGAATTGACAGCAGCATCAAGGAAGCTGCCCGGATTGATGGAGCGGGCAAACTGCAGGAAATACGGTATATTATTCTGCCCTTGCTGAAACCGACAGTTGTCATCATGGTGCTTATGGCGATTGGACGTATTTTCTATTCGGATTTTGGTTTGTTTTTCCAGGTACCCATGGATTCAGGAGCACTTTATCCGGCGACACAGACCGTAGATACCTATGTATACAGAGGACTTATGAAGCTGAACGACATCGGAATGGCTTCTGCAGCAGGACTATATCAGTCTGTTGTTGGATTCATTCTGGTATTAGTATCAAATCTGGCAGTGCGTAAAATTGATCCAGACAACGCGTTATTTTAGGAGGCAGATATGAGAAAAAAAATAAATAGCGCAAAAATATTTCATGCAGCAGCATTTTTGATCCTTCTGATTTTAGCAATTGTCTGTATTTTGCCAATTATTCTGATTGTTGTGGCATCCTTTACGGATGAAACGACACTTCTGGCAGATGGATACCGGTTTCTTCCCAAAAAATATGGATTGGAAGCCTACGTTTATCTTTGGAAACAGTCAGTGATGATGTTCCGTGCTTATAAAATATCCATTTCGGTTACAGTGATTGGCACTCTGATCAGCTTGGTATTGTCCACAATGTTTGCCTATCCATTATCACGTAAAGACTTCAAATACAGGAATTTCTTTTCATTCTTTGTATTCTTTACTATGTTGTTTTCTGGAGGAATTGTTCCGTCTTATATGATGTGGACAAAGTTTTTTCATATCAAGGATACTATATGGGCATTGATTATTCCAAGCTATTTGATGAATGCTTTTAATATTTTACTGATACGCAATTATTATACGAATAATATTCCGGATGCATTAATAGAGGCAGCCAGAATAGATGGAGCATCAGAATTTCTGACTTTTCGCCGTGTCATTATTCCATTGTCTGTACCGGTGATTGCGACGGTTGGTCTGTTTACGGGACTGGCATATTGGAATGATTGGATTAATGGTTTGTATTATATCAATGATCCGAGCTTGTACAGCATACAGAATCTGCTGATTCGGTTGATGAATAACATTCAATATTTGAATTCCGGAGCAGCGGCAGGTGTTGTATCAGGAGGTACATCAACGTTGCCAAGTACTTCAGTACGAATGGCAATTGCAGTTGTAGGAGTGATTCCAGTGGTGATTGCTTACCCCTTTTTACAGAAATATCTGATTCGCGGAACTGTGATTGGGGCAGTGAAAGGGTAAGTATATGAGCGGAATTTTGAAAAGGGCACAAAAAAACAAAACTTACAATTGAGAAATATGATATTGAAATAAAAAAATAATGAAAAACGGCTGCTGGGGTAGATACGGTAGCCGTTTTATACTGTATAAAAAGTTCAGAGAATGATTAGCATAATATATTGCACTTTATGAGTTTTTATTTTACTTTCAAGGATTTTGTGCGGTATAATAACTATATTCTATTTAATGAATTTAAGGTATCATTGGATGTTCTATTTATAACATCCAATGATATTTTGAACCAGGAGGATCATGATGCGATTAGACAAATATTTAAAGGTGTCCCGTCTTATCAAGCGCCGCACTGTGGCAAACGAAGCGTGCGACAGCGGACGCGTACTCATTAACGGCAAACCCGCCAAGGCATCTGCCAACGTGAAACAGGGGGATGTGATTACCATCCAGTTTGGCAACAAGGATGTGAACGTGGAAGTGCTGGATGTGCAGGAAACTGTGAAAAAGGAAGAGGCAAAAGAACTTTTTAAGTATATTTAAGTGTTGAAACTTCCCACCCTCTCATATATATAAGTGGAGTCCAATAACGGAAACATGAGAGAGGGGAACAACTATGGAAGACCTGAATGTATCGAAACGAGCCCATAAACTCACCTTAAGCAACCGGAAAAGCTGTACCATCACCGGAGTGACGGATGTGCTGTCTTTTGATGTGGGGGAGGTTCTTCTGGAAACTGACCAGGGGATGCTGATGTTAAAGGGAAAGGATCTGCATGTAAGCCGCCTGACATTGGAAAAAGGCGAAGTAGATGTGGACGGAAGCATTGATTCCCTCACTTATTCAGAGAATGCAGGCTACGGGGAAAAGGCGGAAGGACTGCTGAAAAAGCTGTTTCGCTAGCCTATGAGCCAGAATATTTTTCAGGAACTCCAATTTTTGCTCTACGCAATCCTGTTTGGGGCATTTCTCACATCGGTTTATGATATTTTCCGGATTCTGCGCCGGGTTTTTCAACATAGTAATATACTGATTTCTCTGGAAGACCTGATTTTCTGGATTTTCTGTGCAGTCAGTGTTTTTTATCTGCTGAATTCCCAGAGTGATGGTAAACTCCGGTGGTTTTCGGCAGCAGGTGCAGCGTTAGGAATGGGATTTTACCACCTTACTTTTAGTAGGATTTTCGTACCATTTTTTTCCTTTCTTTTCGGCAAGCTGGCAAAGGGTATCGGCTGTATCCTGCACATTCTCTGGATCCCTGCAAAATCGGCTGGAAAACAGAGCAAGCGGCTGGGGCAGAGAGGTGCCCGATTCGCGAAAAAAAAGTTGACGGTTTCCAGGAAAATGCTTAAAATAATGTTACATAAGCAGTAGAGTGCTGAGAAGGGAAATACCTGTGAATTTGGCAGAAATTTACAGGCAGTCGTGTAAAAACGATGGGAGAAGTAAAGGTATGGCAAGGTCGGGAATAGCTTACCGCAGGGGAAGAAAACCCCAGAATCGATTCAGTATGCTGTTGGTTTCCATGGTCGTATTGATTCTGGCAGGCGTGGTAGCGGTAAAAAGCGTAGAATTGAGACAAAAGAAAGAAGTGTACGCAGCCAGAGAGGCGGCGTTGGAGCAGCAGATCGAGTTGGAGCAGGCGCGCACCGAGGAGATCGAGGAATACAGGAAATACACCCAGACGAAGGCTTACGTGGAGGAAGTCGCCAAGGATAAGCTGGGACTGGTGTACCAGGGAGAAATCATATTTAAAGAACAGTAAGGCATGACCGGATTTGTTGAGGGTCATGCCTTTTTATGTTTCCCAAATTGTCGCTGTACTCCGGATGGTTAATAGAAAAAATTTTTTCCCGCTCCTGTTTTGACAAAATACGAGTATGGGCTTGTCTATAATAGGAATCCGCATAATCATTTAAAACAGCAGAATCTGCCGGAAAAGGTGGGATGGAAGGGGGACAAGTCTTTGAAAAACAGGGTGGAGGATGAAGAAATCAGGGTGACCTTGCTGCCGGAATATGGGCGCAGGAAGCTGATAAACTATGCAGACACCTTTCGTGAACTGGCACAGGTGTATGAGGAAAAAGAAGAACAGATGCCGGATCTGGAACCGGATCGTCAGGAAGTCTATGTGCGCAAGTGTAAACAGGAAAACCGCCAGATGCTGTCGGAGCAGCTGGCAGAGATGGCACAGATCATGTCGGATGTGGCAGGGGAAACCTACCGGCTGCTTCCCGTCTCCGATAAAAGAAAACGAATGCTGCAGCGGGCATTCCATATGGAGGGAATCGATTTAGACCAGGTACACCGGACCCTTTGCGGCTCTGGAGGACATGAGACGGAAAAACTGTGTCTTTCCCTGCGCAGACAGCGGGGGGATGCGGTGTCCTCGGAGGATGTGGCTGGAATGCTGTCTGTTCTGCTTAATGCCCGTTATCTTTCGGCAGATGACAATCCCTTTTTTCTCTCCAAAGATTACACCGATTTTGTTTTTCTGGAGGAAAGCCGTTACCATTGCATGACCGGGGCGGTTCTGGCGCCTAAGGACACGGAGAAGCAGTCCGGGGATAACTATTTTATCGAAGAAAATACGGAAGGAATTTTACATATGGTGCTGTCTGACGGCATGGGCTCCGGGGAGGATGCCTGCAGGGACAGCAGTATGGTGGTGGAAATGATGGAACAGCTGTTGGAGTCCGGCTTCGCACCGGAGAGTGCCATCGGGCTGGTGAACCATGTGTTTTATAATGGTGCGGGAGGACAGAATATTGCTACCTTGGACTATTGTGAACTGAATCTTCATTCCGGAACCTGCCGGTTTTATAAGGTAGGTGCAGCGGCATCCTACATCAAGAGGGGGCGCATGGTGGAGCAGATATCCTCCCAGAATCTGCCATTGGGCGGTATGCGCCGGACAGATCTGGAACCGGAGGAACGAGATCTGATGGATGGAGACTTTGTGATCCTGTTTTCTGACGGAGTGTCAGACAGCTTCACCATGGGGCTGGGGGAGGATATGCTGGCGGAGGTTATCAGCCAGATGGAGCTCAATAATCCCAATGAGATGGCCAACTATCTGCTGAACTATTGTCTCCATCAGACCCAGGGACGGATCCGGGATGACCTCACCATTCTGGTGGCTGGTATCTGGGAGAATTGACATATCTGCGATTTCAGTTGCTTTGTGGGGGCAAATTGCGTAAGATAAAGGCATGAGTGATTTGATAGAAAAGGTACGCAGTTACTGCGGACAATTTCATATGCTGGAAAAAGGTGACAGGATAGTGGCAGGTGTGTCCGGAGGAGCGGACAGCGTGGCGCTTCTTCTGGTGTTGTGTGCCCTGCAGGCGGATTATGAGCTGTCCCTGCAGGTGGTACATGTGCATCATGGCATCCGTGAGGAGGCAGATCAGGATGCGGCTTTTGTGGAAAACCTGTGTCAAACCAGAGGAATCCTCTTTACCCTTGTGGAAAAAAATGTGCCAAAGCTGGCGAAGCTGTGGAAAATTTCCCAGGAGGAGGCAGGACGGCTGGTGCGCTATGAGGCTCTGGAACAGATTCCTGCTGACAAAATTGCGGTAGCCCACCACCAGGGAGATCAGGCGGAAACCGTACTGCACAACCTCTTCCGGGGCACCGGGCTTACGGGACTGGGAGGAATGCAGCCGGTGAACGGGCGTATCATCCGGCCGTTGCTCTGTGTAGACCGTCCTCAGATTGAACGGTTTCTCCGGGAACAGAGTGTGACCTATGTGACGGATCAGACCAATCTGGCAGACGATTATACCAGAAACCGGCTCCGTCATCATATTCTGGAATATGCCACCCGGGAGATCAATGCCCAGGCAGTGCCCCATGTGGCTCAGGCGGCGGATCTGGTGCGGGAGACTCAGGAGTTTTTAAAACGGCAGACGGTGCAGGCGTTGGAGTCCTGTCAGATTTTGCCGGAGGGCAGGCAGCAGAACGATACGGCAGAACCGATCAGTCTCCGGGTGGAAAGCTTTCGTGGGATGGACTCCTTTTTACAGAAGCAGGTATTGCTGGAGGTTTTATATCACCTGACGGAGGCACGCCGGGATATTACCGCAGTCCATATCAGCCAGCTGATGGCATTGTTTGCCCCGCAGATGGATGGCCTGGGGGAGCGGCAGCTGCATCTGCCCCATGGACTCAGGGCAGTGCGGCAGTACGACAGGGTGATTTTCTCCCGGGAAGAAAGGAAAATTCCAAAATCCGGGGAAAAGGTGACGGAAATACTGCAATCCTCCGGGGAGGGAAGACCGGCAGCAGTTACCGTCACGCCGCCGGCCCGGATATCTCTTCCCGATGGAAAAATCCTGGAGTTCCAACTGCTGGACACCTCGGCAGAGGAATGGAAGAATGGGGATTTCTGGGAAAGAATTCCTAAAAAACCATGTACGAAATGGTTTGATTATGATAGAATAAAGCATCCTGTGCAGTTGCGGACCCGCGAAACCGGGGACTATCTGGTCATCCATTCCGGCGGTGGACGCAAATCGTTACAGGATTATATGATTGACGAGAAAATACCAAAGTCAATCCGGAATGAGACGCTGTTGCTGGCGGATGGGGACTGTGTGATGTGGGTCATCGGTCACCGGACCGGCGAAAATTATAAAGTCACAATGTATACAAAGCGTATTCTGGCGGTAAACTTAGTAGGAGGAAATGAAAATGGCAGAACATGTAGACATCCTGTTGTCTGAGCAGGAAGTGGACCAAAGAATTCAGGAGATCGGCGAGCAGATCAGCAAAGATTATGCCGGCAAAGAGGTACATCTGGTATGCGTCCTTAAGGGAGGCAGCTTTTTTATGTGTGAACTGGCAAAGAGAATTACCGTACCGGTAACCCTGGACTTTATGTCCGTATCCAGCTACGGCAGCTCCACCAAATCCAGCGGTGTGGTAAAGATCGTGAAGGATCTGGACGAGCCCTTAAAGGATAAAAATGTAATCGTGGTGGAAGATATCGTTGATTCCGGCAGAACCTTAAGCTATCTGCTGGAAATGTTAAGGGACAGACATCCCGCAAGCCTGAGACTCTGCACCCTGCTTGACAAACCGGAGCGCCGTGTGGTGGATGTGGATGTGGACTATACCGGTTTTAATATTCCGGACGAGTTCGTGGTTGGCTATGGTCTGGATTATGATCAGAGGTACCGCAATCTTCCCTATATCGGCATCGTAAAATTTGACTAACTAAGGGAAAGTGGTAAGGAGACCTGGACTTTGAATAAAAGCGGCGGAAAAAGTTTTAGTGGTTATTTTTTGGTAATTCTGGGACTGCTGTTTCTGGTGATACTCATCAGCATGCTGCAGCCGGATTCCGATAACTATAAATATGGTGAATTTTTAAATGATGTGCAAAGCGGCGAGGTCGCCATGGCGGAGATCCAGCCCAACCGGGAAGCCCCCACGGGCTCTGTGGAGGTCACCCTGAAATCCGGGGAGGAGAAAGTTCTCTACACCACGGATATTACCGTGGCGGAACAGGCACTGCGGGATGCAGGCTATGATCCTCTGGTACATGATATTCCCCATGAGAACTGGTTTTTAAATTATGTATTGCCTATTCTTTTGGTGGTGATTGTGGGTGTTTTTGTCTTTGTCATGATCAATAATCAGAATGCTGCCGGAGGAAACGGCGGCAAGATGATGAACTTCGGCAAGAGCCGTGCCAAGCTTTCCATGGGGGATCATCATGTGACCCTTAAGGATGTGGCCGGGCTGAAAGAGGAAAAGGAAGAACTGGAAGAAATCGTGGACTTTTTGAAAAATCCTGCAAAGTTTACGAAGGTAGGCGCGAGAATTCCCAAGGGCGTCCTGCTGGAGGGTCCTCCCGGAACCGGTAAGACCCTGCTGGCAAAGGCGGTGGCAGGAGAGGCGGATGTGCCTTTTTTCAGTATTTCCGGTTCTGATTTTGTAGAAATGTTTGTGGGCGTGGGTGCATCCCGTGTCCGTGATTTGTTTGCAGATGCGAAGCGGCACGCTCCCTGTATTATTTTTATCGATGAGATTGACGCAGTGGCAAGGCGCCGCGGAACCGGTATGGGGGGTGGCCACGATGAGCGTGAGCAGACACTGAACCAGATGCTGGTAGAGATGGACGGTTTCGGTGTCAACGAAGGCATTATTGTGATGGCAGCCACCAACCGTGTGGACATTCTTGATCCGGCGATTTTGAGACCGGGTCGTTTCGATCGGAAGATTGCAGTTTCTCCTCCGGATGTGGGGGGCCGGCAGGAAATCCTCAAGGTACACTCTAAGAACAAACCTCTGGGAGATGATGTGAATCTGGAGCAGATTGCCCAGACCACCGCAGGCTTTACCGGAGCGGATCTGGAGAATTTGTTAAACGAGGCAGCCATCCATGCAGCCGTGAAGGATCGTTCCTTTATCAAACAGGAGGATATGAAAGACGCTTTTGTGAAAGTGGGAATCGGTGCAGAGAAGAAGAGCCGCATCATCTCTGATAAGGAGAAAAAGATCACTGCATATCATGAGTCTGGTCATGCAATTCTCTTCCATGTCCTTCCCGATGTGGGACCGGTTTATACCGTGTCCATTATCCCCACCGGTGTAGGCGCGGCCGGCTATACCATGCCCCTGCCGGAAAAGGACGAAATGTTCCGCACCAAGGGCGGAATGCTTCAGGATATTATGGTATCTCTGGGTGGACGTATTGCGGAGGAAATCGTCTTTGATGACATTACTACCGGTGCCTCCAGCGATATTAAACACGCAACCAAGGTGGCACGCCGGATGATTACCCGGTACGGCATGTCCGACAATGTGGGGGTGGTCTGCTACGATGACGATGACGAGGAAATCTTCATCGGACGTGACCTGGCACATCCCAAGAGCCATTCCGAGGCAATCCAGGGTCAGATTGATGAGGAAGTGAAACAGATTATCGACGATTGCTACGCAAAAGCAAAAGCAATCATCATGGAGCACCGGGATGTCCTGGAGAAATGCGCACAGCTCCTCCTGGAGAAGGAAAAGATTTCCAGGGACGAGTTTGAGGCTCTGTTTCATGAGTGATTGTGCATTTTACACAAAAACAGGACGCTGTATTTGTAATGTTTGTGAATCGTTAGCATTTACCGGAAAGGGTGGGTCTGGTATTATACTACTTGTAACCCCCCAATACATTATATAGTTTTTTGCTATACCCCATAAGAAAGAAATACCTTCTCTAAAAAAGGCAGTAATTCAGATTACTGTCTTTTTTACTGCACATATCGTGTGGTATACTATAGCAGATTGACAACATAACAGGAACATGACAGGAGAGCATATGGATTTCGAGCGATTTGACAAGGCGGAGCGGGATCAGTTATATATTTCGGGCATGCGGCCGCCTTTTAACAAACAGGCTGTTTTTTCAGATATGACCCAGGACTACGTGCGTCCGGCACAGCCGGCACCTTACAGCACGGCACAGATCCGGATACGGGCGGCTCATAATAATGTGGACCGGATTTTTCTGATTTGTAAGGATAACCGCTACCAGATGTATAAGGGTGAACAGATTGGAGAATTCGATTATTACGAATATACGTTGGAACTGGATAACGAACAGATTTCCTATTATTTTGAGATTTTTGCGGGAGCGGTAGAATGTTTTTACGACCAGAGAGGTGTGGTAAAGCAGCAGGATGCCCAATACTTTTTTAAGGTGATTCCCGGCTTTGACACTCCTGACTGGGCAAAAGGTGCGGTCATGTATCAGATTTTTGCAGACCGGTTTTATAACGGGGATCCCTCCAACGATGTGTTGGACAATGAATATCATTACATCGGTGGTCATACCACCCAGGTGAAGGACTGGAATAAATATCCTGCCCAGATGGGAGTCAGGGAATTTTACGGCGGCGATCTGCAGGGTGTACTGGATAAACTGGATTATCTGCAGGATTTAGGCGTGGAGGTTATTTATTTTAATCCTCTTTTTGTCTCCCCCTCCAACCATAAATATGATATCCAGGACTATGATTATATCGATCCCCACTTGGGGAAAATTGTCATGGACGAGGGAAAGATTCTCCAGGACTGGGAAGCAGAAAATCGTTTTTCTACCCGCTATATCAACCGTGTCACCAACAAGGCAAATCTGGAAGCCAGCAATGCGTTTTTTGCCCAAGTGGTGGAGGAGATACACAAGAGGGGGATGCGTGTGATTCTGGACGGTGTGTTCAACCACTGTGGCTCTTTTAATAAATGGATGGATCGGGAACGGATTTATGAGGATGTGCCAGGCTATGAGAAGGGTGCCTTTGTATCGAAAGACAGCCCCTACCATAACTTTTTCCAGTTTATGGATTCCGATAATTTCCCTTACAATCCCCATTATGACGGATGGTGGGGACATGATACACTTCCGAAGCTGAACTATGAGGGCTCTAAGGAGCTTTATGATTATATTATGGGAATTGCGGCCAAATGGGTTTCCCCGCCCTATAACTGCGACGGATGGAGGCTGGATGTGGCAGCGGATCTGGGACATTCCCCGGAATTTAACCATCAGTTCTGGAGGGATTTCCGGAAGGCAGTGCGCGAGGCCAATCCCAATGCGCTGATTCTCGCGGAGCATTATGGGAATCCGGTGTCCTGGTTGGATGGTAAGCAGTGGGACAGCGTCATGAACTACGATGCTTTTATGGAGCCTGTCACCTGGTTTCTCACCGGAATGGAGAAGCACAGCGATGACTTCCGCCAGGATATGATAGGTAATACCAGTGCCTTCTGGGGCTCCATGATTTATAATGCCACGGCTTTCAGCTATCCTTCTGCGGCAGTGGCAATGAATGAATTATCCAATCACGATCATTCCCGCTTCCTCACCCGAACCAATCATAAGGTGGGGCGTACCAATACCCTGGGACCGCAGGCGGCGGACGAGGATGTGAATAAGGCAGTGATGCGGGAGGCTGTTGTCATGCAGATGACCTGGCCGGGAGCGCCTACCATCTATTACGGCGACGAGGCCGGTGTGTGTGGCTTCACCGATCCGGATAACCGCCGGACCTACCCCTGGGGACATGAAGACCGGCAGATGATTGACCTTCATAAGCATTTGATCCGGATTCACAAGGAGAACCCGGAAATCAGGGACGGTTCCCTCCGTGGTATTTTTGAGGATTACAATGTATTGGTTTATGCCCGGTTCAACACCGAGGAACAGACCCTGGTCTGTGTCAACAATAATCCCCAACCTGTCACCAGACAGATCAAGGTATGGGAGGTCGGAATTCCCAAGGAGACTGTGCTGATCCAGATTTTCAGTACAGACGAACAGGGATTTTCCACAGAGCAGACAGAGGTTCCGGTAGTCGCCGGAAAGATGGAAATAACTATCCCTGCCACCGGCACACTGATTTTGAAGCACGGTAAAGCCCAGGCAGAGGACGATGAAAAGGCAGAAAAGAGTCCCATCCGCAACCGCCGTTGGAACTTCGTGAAATTTTCATAAATATGATTGAAAAGCCATTCCCAGGATTGTGACGGGAATGGCTTTTTACGTTCTTTACTTGCGTATGATCTTGCGTACTTTCTGCAATCTGTTTTAACGCGGCAGGAACCTATCAGATGGAACTTTCTGGTTGTTTATAGGTAGTGGAAAATCTTATGAGTCGAGGGGCGACCTATAAGCTGGGAATTCGTGGCAGTTTGGTAGGTGCCTTTAGAGTTTTTTGTCGGACACTCAACACATAAGATTAGCTATGCAGTCACTCTTATAGGTACTGATAAGGGTCAAGTGACGGAGTATGGCAAAATTTTTAGAAAATTCGACCCATAAGGAACAATGCTCCCTGCACCTTATGGGTCAAGGCAGCAACTGACCAGGTAAAATGGACCCATAAGGCATCGCCGGGACAGTGTTTATGGGCTACACGTAAACTTATGTAAACCCGAAAACTTCAAAAGCCCAAAAAGCCCCAAAAGCCCCAAAAACCCCAAAAGATTCAAAGAAATTATGCAAGCTTATTTCTCCAGAAATATTACACGCAAAGGCTAATCTGCAAACAGCAGTCACATCAGAAAGCACTCCCAATGAAATTCAACCGATTTCCAGAAACCCCTTGCAATTTGCCCGGCGGTATGATATAAACTTATATTGTTGAGGTTTTATATCTCATATGGACGGATTCCCGAGTGGCCAAAGGGGACAGACTGTAAATCTGCTGCAAATTGCTTCGGTGGTTCGAATCCACCTCCGTCCATTTCAGAACTAAAAATACGAAACAGGAAAGCGCAGGTTATACGTTGCAAGTTACGCACGGAGTCCTGCGCTTATTTTTTCATAGGAAATTCCTTCCCATGAATGAAAAACGTTCCGTAGGGATGCGCAGCTCGCAGAGAGGAAGTTTATGCTGTGCATACCCCTCGCGAGCAAAGAGTCGGCAAGCGCCTCTTTGTTTTTCCCACATTGACAGTCCATCTCTTGTCCCATACAATAGGAACAAGGCAAATAGAAATGTCAATCTTGCTGCGAATGTTATTGCATTCATAAGGTGAATCGGATTATTGGAGAAATTTATGGAAGAAAAGCAACAGGAAAAGAAGGCGAAAGTCGTTCTCGTTCCTTGTGATACATATGAAGAAGAAACGGTATACCGGGCAATGAAATGCGGAATGGATGCTCTGGGCGGCATCCGGGAATTTGTGAACCCGGAAGAAAAAATTCTGGTGAAACCTAACTTCGTGCTGGCAAGTCCCCCGGAGGCAGCAGCCACCACCCACCCTTCCGTGATGAAGGGGATGTTCCGCCTTTTGCAGGAGGCAGACTGTACCCAGGTGCTCTACGGCGACTCTCCGGGACACGGCAGCTGCACCGCCGCTGCGGAAAAGTCAGGAATGGAAAAAGAAGAAACCATCTACGGCGCCCGCCAGACCTCCATGTCCGAGGAAGTGAAGGTGGCATTCCCCGATGGAATCACGGCGAAGGAATTTTATTTTGCAAAAGAAGTGACAGAGACGGATGCCATCATCAACCTCTGTAAAATGAAAACCCACGCCCTGGAACGGGTTACCGGGGCGGTGAAAAATCTCTATGGTCTGATCTGTGGCTATCGCAAGGCAGCAGGGCATGTAGCATACCCCAATGCCACCGTATTTGCCAGAATGCTGGTGGACATCCACCGCTATACGAAACCCCGGCTTCATGTGATGGACGGCATCATGGCCATGGAGGGAAACGGACCGGGCTCCGGTGACCCCACCCCTATGAATGTGTTACTTTTTTCCGCAGACCCGGTGGCACTGGACACCGTATTCTGTGAAATGGTGTATTTAAACCCGGAGGCAGTTCCTACCAACTCCCAGGGAGCGGTGATGGGTCTGGGCACAGATGACCCGGAGAAGATCGAAATCTGTGTAGCGCATCCGGAGGATGGAAAGGTGGAAATCCTTGATGTTCCCGGGTTACAGGAACGCTTCGGAAATCCGGACTTCAATGTAGACAGGGCAGGTACGAGGATGAACTGGTTAAAACGTTTTTCCGAGACGATGACAGCGATTGCCAAGCGCCCTCACATTGATCCTGATAAATGCATCAAATGTGGAATCTGCGTGGAACACTGCCCTGTGCCGGGCAAGGCCGTGGCCTTTCAAAATGGAAAACAGAATCCCCCGGTTTATGATTATTCAAAATGTATCCGCTGTTATTGCTGTCAGGAGATATGCCCGCGAAGCGCCATCCGCCCCATCAGCATTTTCCGCTCTATGAAGCTGGACTACAAATCTAGGAAGGAATAAGAAAAATGGAAAAGAAAAATAACTTTTTAAAGCTGGAAAACCTGGCACTGCTGTTGCTCATCGCAGTGGCAGTCTTCAATCTGGACAAGCTGGGAGTCTTTTTCGCCGGGATTTTCAACCTGTTTCGTCCTTTTGTGTACGGCGCGGTGGTTGCCTATATACTCAGTCCACTGTGCAGAAAAATCGAGCATGGGCTGTTAAAAGCGACGGAAAAGAAACGAAAAAAAGAAAGCTCCAGAATCTGGCGGAACCTCAGTATTCTGGTTTCCTTTCTGATCTTTTTCCTGATCATCGGACTGGTGATTTACATGATTGTTCCCCAGCTGATTGTCAGTGTGACGGCGGTAGTTGCCAATCTGCCGGATATGATTGTGGAACTGGAACACATGATACTGCGCTGGCTGCAGCAGTTTCCGGACCTCCAGCAGCAGATTGAAAGTCTCACAGACACCCTGGTTGCACGCGTCGGTTCCCTCAACTTTGAAAGCATTTTGCAGAATATTATGACAGGAGTGTCAGATACGCTGGGCAATGTATATGATACCTTTATCGGCATCATTTTTGCCTTTTATCTTATGGCAAACACAGGAAAACTGAAACGTCAGGGCAAAGAGATTGTCTATGCGTGCATCCCGAAAAAATGGGCAGACTTCTTTTTTGAGGAACTTCATTTTGCAGACCAGATGTTTTCCGGTTTCCTCGTAGGTAAAATCATTGATTCTGCCATTATCGGTGTGCTGGCTTACATCCTGTTCCTGATCTTCCGCGTGGATAACAGCGTCCTGATGGCGGCGATTATCGGTGTGACCAATATCATCCCCTTTTTCGGTCCCATCATCGGAGCCATTCCCTGTGCCCTCCTCGCCCTTGTGGATCAGGGATTCTGGTTCTTTATTCTCGTCCTTATCCTGGTGCTGGCGTTACAGCAGTTTGACGGAAACATTTTAGGTCCGAGAGTGCTGGGACAGGCAGTGGGCTTGTCCAGCATGTGGGTATTCTTTGCCATTGTATTTTTCGGCGATATCTGGGGTGTACCCGGCATGATTCTGGGTGTGCCGCTCTTTGCCGTGATATATGATATGATCCGCAAGGCAGTGCGGAGCCGGAATAACCGGACGGTAGCAGAAAACGCCGGGCAGGAACCGGTGACCTCCCCGGAAAAAGAGGAACCGGAATATACGCAGGAAAACGAAAACAAAAAGTGACTTTATGAAAAGAACAAACGATGATTTTTATCATAAACTCATATCGCTGGTATTGCCTATCACCATCCAGTCCTTCATGCTGGCTCTGGTGAGTGCCACCGATGCCATGATGCTGGGACTGGTTGACCAGACCTCCCTCTCTGCGGTGTCCCTGGCGGGGCAGGTGCAGTTTGTCTTAAGCCTTTTCGTCACCGGAATGGCGGCGGGCATGGCGATTATCATAGCCCAGTACTGGGGGAAAATGGACACCGTGACCATTGAACGGGTGGTTCCTATTGCCCTGCGGATGAACCTGATTTTTGGTGGCATTTTTACCATTGCCTCCCTGGTGTGTCCGGAACTTCTGATGCGCTTTTTTACCAATGATACAGCACTGATTGCCGGTGGTGCGGACTATCTCCGGGCAGTGTCTCTTTCCTATATACTTTGTGCCGTATCCCAGATTTACCTGACTCTGTTAAAAAATACCGACCATGCGGGACTCAGCTCCAAAATCAGCTGCGTGGCAGTGGTGTTAAACATCATTCTGAATGCCATTTTGATTTTCGGACTTTTGGGATTCCCTGTACTGGGAATCAAAGGTGCCGCTTATGCAACCGTTGCAGCCAGAGTGGTGGAGTTAGTCTGGGCTTATCTGGAAACCAGACGCCCCGGCAGAGTCCGGATGGTGTGGAAGGGCTTGTTTGCCAGACAACAGGAGTTAGCAAAAGACTTCTGGCATTACACCACACCCATGCTGGGAGCCTCACTGGTGTGGGGGATTGCTTACACCCTCTACTCCGTCATCATGGGACACATGGGCAGTGATGCGGTGGCAGCGAATTCCATTACCTCCATCGCCAAATCCATGATTTCCTGCCTCATTCGCGGCGTGGCCGGCGGTACAGGTATTATTGTGGGAAACCTGCTGGGAGCCGGCGCATTGGAAAAGGCCAAAGATTACGCAAAACGACTCACCATCATGTCTATTATCGTGGGTATTGGTACCGGCGGCCTGCTGATGGCGGCATCGCCTCTTATCGTGAAAATTGCACCGCTTAGCGAGACAGCGGCAGGCTATCTCCAGGGAATGCTACTGTTCTGTGGCATCAATATCATGTTCCAGTCCGTGAATGCCACGGTACTGGATGGCGTGTTCTGCTCCGGCGGTGATTCCCAGTTTGACATGAAGGGAAATATCGGCGCCATGTGGTGCTTTTCCGTGCCCTTCGGTTTCCTCGCCGCCTTCGTATTCAAGTGGCCGGTACTTGCGGTATACTGCATCGTGAATCTGGATGAAATCGTGAAGATTCCTGCGGTTTACCTTCGCTACAAAAAATATATCTGGGTGAGAAATATTACCAGAGAAAACACCCTGGAGGCATAGCCTACAGCAATCGTTCCAGTGTGCGGCGCACCGCTCCGGTGCCGTCGCATAGCTGGGCAAAATCCTCACAAACCACATCTGCCAGACCCATTTCATATAGATTCACGCCCATAATATGAGAATCCGACAGAATCGGACGAAGGGGCTCAAAGTCCGTTACCGGCTGATCCAGCCCATAGCTGCTGACCCGGGGACAAACAGTGTCCAACAAGGGATCGGGGCTTAAAGCAAAGGGCTTTCCGTCATCGTCAATGCCCATAAGATAACGCAGCCATCCCGCCAGAACCAGGGGAATGATCTTTAGATCCAGGATCTGCAGCTTGGGATCTCCGGCATAGGATTTGATGGTTTCACCGAAGCGGATGGCCAGTTTCTGCGAAGTATCTGTGGCAATTCTCTGAGGAGTATCCGGCATAAAAGGATTGGAAATCCGGGACTGCAAAACCTCGTCAATAAATTTGCGGGGACTTATAATACCGGGATCCACCACCACAGGAAGTCCTTCCTGATAGCCTACAACCTCTGCCAGCTTCCTCAGCAGGGGATCCTTCATTTCTTCACAGATCAGATCATATCCCAGGAGACAACCGAAGAGGGCAAGAGATGTGTGGAGGGGATTTAAACAGGTGCAGACCTTCATTTTTTCCACCCTGTCCACGGTTGCCCGGTCTGTGAAAATCACCCCGCCCATTTCCAGGGGAGGGCGTCCGTTGGGAAAGTCATCCTCGATGACCAGATATTCACACTCCTCTGCGTTTACAAAGGGCGCCACATAGGTATTTTTGGAAGTAATGACCTGCTCCAGGTCTTCAATCCGATCTGCAGCCAGCATGGCCTTTACCTTATCGTCGGGGCGGGGAGTGATCTTATCAATCATCGTCCAGGGAAAGGAAACATAAGAGTTTACATAACTTAAGAAACCGCCTTCAGCCAGTTCTTTTTCACACCAGGCGGAGGCAAAGGATGTCACCGCATCCCGAAGCCGGTCACCGTTGTGGGAGCAATTGTCCATACTTACCATTGCCAGAGGGAGAGCCCCCCTTTGATAGCGGTGGTACAAGAGGGACGCCACTTTTCCCAGATAGCTTTTGGACTGCCGGGGGCCTTCCATGAAGTCAGAGACCACATCCGGCAGCAGTTCACCTTTTCCGTTTACCAGCTGGTATCCCTTTTCTGTGATAGTAAAACTTGCCATCTGCAAAGACGGGTTTGCAAAAATCGTTTTCAGACGGCCGTACTGTTCCTGGTTGGAACTGTCCAGGATCAGGGATTCCACAATGCTTCCCACCACGGCTTTTGTCACCGTGCCATCTGCCTTCAGCGTAGCAAGAATGGAAAGGTTATCATGGGGCCGGTACATCTTTTCAATGATTTCATAGTCATAGCCCTCCACCGCAATTAAACCTTTGGCATCTTCGTCCTTATTAAGAATAGTCTGCAGCACATTTGCCTGAAAGGCACGGAAAATATTTCCCGCACCGAAATGGATCCAGGTGGGAGCCTCCATGGTGGCATTCCGTACCTTTTCATGGTCAAATTCAGGCAGAGCATAGCCTGCTTCCTTCCAGGTATCCTTATCCTTTAATCCCTCTAATGTTAATTTCATTTTAATACCATGCCTTTCCATAATCTGCAGATTCCCAAGTGCCTTAGTACTTGGCATCCGCGTTTCCTCCAAATAGGAATTTATGACTGGCGGTCGTGGAATTTACAGATGGCCTCCCAGAGTCCGTTGAGATAGGCTGCTCCCAATGCACGGTCATATAAACCATAGCCGGGCATGGCCACTTCGTCCCAGATCATGCGTCCGTGGTCAGGCCGGATCGGTCCGTCGAAACCGATATCGTAAAGTGCCAGCATAATTTCGTACATATCAAAGGAACCATCGCTGGAAAGATGGGCAGCTTCCTCAAAATCCGTGGGAGAGTTGAACCTCAGGTTACGCACATGGGCAAAATGCACTCTTCCCTTCAGGGAGCGGATCATGTCTGGCAGATCATTTTCCGGATTGGTACCATAGGAACCGGAACAGAAGGCGACACCGTTGTGAGGGTTGTCCACCATCCTCATCATACGGAGGATATTGGCCTTGTTGGTGATGATACGGGGGAGACCGAAAACGCTCCATGCGGGATCGTCCGGATGAATTGCCATCCGGATGTCGTACCGGTCACAGACCGGCATGATTTTTTCCAGAAAATATTTCAGATTCCCAAACAGCATTTCCTCATCCACATTCTCATACAGGGCAAACAGTTCCTTAATGTGTTCCATCCGGTCCGGCTCCCAGCCCGGCATGATACTGTCGTTCATGTCACCGGAGATGGAAGAAAACACTTTTTCCGGCTTCAGGGCTTCTGCCGCCTCCTGCGTGTAGGCAAGCACCGTGGAACCGTCGGGACGCACTCTTGCCAGTTCTGTTCTTGTCCAGTCGAAAACCGGCATAAAGTTGTAGCACACCAGATGAATACCGGCCTGCCCCAAATGCTCCAATGTCTGAATGTAATTGGCAATATACCGGTCACGATCTGGTGTCCCTGCCTTGATAGCCTCATGGATGTTTACACTTTCAATACCAAAGATATGCAGTCCCCCATCCTCCACCTCTTTTTTCAGAGCCAGAATATCCGATAATTCCCAGATTTCACCGGGCTTTGTGTCATACAGAGTGGTGATGACGCCCCTTACTCCCGGAATTTGTCGTATTTGTTTTAAGGTTACGGTGTCAAACTTGCTGCCGTACCAGCGCAATGTCATTTCCATAAAAGATGTTCCTTTCCATACCTTCAATCCATTAAAGATAGAATATGCCAATTTGCTTTCTATTATTATGAAACCATTAAATTGGGCAATATGTGATTCCAAACTTTATTTTCCCTTGCAAATCTCCGCGGCAGTGCTATAATCAAACCCGTTGTGCGCCTTTGAACGCTGATTATGAGGAGAGAAAATTATGGAAAAACTGAAACCCAAGCTTTTTTCGGTAATGAAAACTTACACGAAAGAGCAGTTCGTGAAGGATGTGGTGGCTGGCATCATCGTGGCGATTATCGCACTGCCCCTGTCCATCGCATTGGCTCTGGCATCCGGCGTAGGCCCTGAGCAGGGTATCTACACTGCCATCGTTGCCGGCTTTCTGATTTCATTCTTCGGCGGAAGCCGTGTCCAGATAGCAGGCCCTACTGCCGCCTTCGCCACCATCGTGGCAGGCATTGTGGCACAGCATGGCATGGATGGACTGGTGGTTGCCACTGTTATGGCAGGTATCATTCTCATTGTCATGGGTCTTTGCCATATGGGAAGCCTGATCAAATTCATTCCCTATCCTATCACCACCGGATTTACCGCCGGTATCGCCGTGACTATCGTGATTGGCCAGCTCAAGGATTTCATGGGAATCTCCTATCAGAATGGAGAAGCCCCTATCGAAACCATGGACAAGCTGAAAGCTGTCTGTGCCAATATCGGCACCTTTAACTGGCAGGCGTTTCTTGTAGGCGCTGTCTGTCTGGCGGTTCTTATTGTATGGCCCAAGATCAGCGAGAAAATTCCCGGCTCCCTCATCGCCATTCTTGTGGGAATTCTCATGGTAAAAGGACTGGGCATGCAGGTGAACACGATTGGCGACCTTTACACCATCAGCAATAAATTACCCACCTTTGCGTTACCTCAATTCAACCACGAAATCATCGGAGAAATGCTCCCCGATGCTTTTACCATCGCCATTCTGGCAGCGATTGAATCGCTGCTCTCCTGCGTGGTGGCGGACAGTATGGTAAATTCCAGACACCGCTCCAACATGGAACTGGTGGCACAGGGAATCGGCAATATCGGTTCCGCACTCTTTGGAGGAATCCCGGCAACCGGTGCCATTGCCCGTACCGCAGCCAATGTAAAAAATGGCGGCCGCACTCCCGTTGCCGGTATGGTTCATTCTGTGACCCTTCTGTTGGTGCTGGTGGTTTTCATGCCTTATGCCGGCCTGATCCCCATGCCTGCCATTGCAGCCATTCTTTTCATGGTTGCTTACAATATGTGCCAGTGGCGTCCCTTCGTTCATCTGGTAAAACATGCTCCCAAGAGTGATATTGTGGTGTTGGTGGCTACCTTTGCCCTTACGGTTCTCTTTGATCTGGTGGTTGCCATTGAGATCGGCATGATCCTGGCATGCCTGTTATTCATGAAACGCATGAGCGATGAGACCGATATCCACAGTTGGAAATATTTGGACGATGACGATGATCCGGACAGCCTTTCCCTGCGCAAGGTGTCGAAACATGTCCGTGTCTATGAAATCAGTGGTCCCCTGTTCTTCGGAGCGGCGGATCAGCTCCTGGACATTAGTGCCAAAGACTATACGAAAGTACTGATTCTCCGTATGCGCAGCGTGCCTGCCCTGGATGCCACAGCCATCAACGCTTTGGAGAATTTATATGAAAAATGTGTCAACCGTGGTATTACGTTGATGTTCTCCCATGTGAATGAACAGCCCATGCATTCCCTGCAAAAAGATGGCTTTGTGGAACTGGTTGGCGAGGAAAACTTCTGCAGCCACATAGATGAAGCACTGGCAAGGGCAGAAGCATTATATCCTGAGGAGAACCAATAGATAGCCGGATTTGTGAAAGATACCAAAGAAATGAAAAAATAAAAACATACTAAAAATAAGAGCTAACATATTGAATATTTAGACAATTTACACTATAATATTTTTGACAATTTTGCAAGGGACTTACTCAGGAGGAGGACGAAGATATGAAGTTTAAACGAATAAGCACTGGTATGCTGGCTCTTATTCTGCCTGTCATTATCATTGCCATGGCAATTTTGACAGTGGTGTCTGCCAGCACCAGCAAGGGACTGATCGAATCCCAGATTTCCGAGCGCATGATGTCGGAGCTGGATGCCGAGAAAGGACACATTGATGCCTATGTGAAAAGAGTGACGGCGACTACCCACACGGCAGCCAGCGTGGTAGAGACTACATACAGTATCAACAGCCTTCCCATTTACACCAGAATGCTGACAAACATGATTGATCAAAACGATTTTGTATACAGCGCCGGACTTTGGTTTGAGCCTTATGTCTATAACAAATATAAAGAGTTTGTAGCGCCCTATGTTCACCGCAGCGGAGATGATATTGTCAATTCCGAAGAATATCTGTCGGAAGAGTACAATTATCACCAGCAGGATTTTTATTTACAGGCGAAGAATTCCACGAATGTGATAGTGGGAACCCCCTATTATGATGAGGAGCTGGGTATGATGATTTCCAGATGCACGGTTCCCCTGCATTCCTCCGATGAGTATATTGGATGTATCACGGTGGACATCATGCTGGACCAGATCCAGGATATCGTAAATACCGTTCAGGTAGGAGAGGGTGGAAGTGCCATGCTGCTCACCTCAGACGGACAATATATCGGCGGTGTGGATGACCAGCTGATTCATGGACAGGCTTCCATTCTGGATTCCGAGAATGCATCCCTTGCACAGGCCGGATCCGAGATCTGTGCCGGAACAAGCGGACTTACCACCTACAAAGCAGGTGCAGCCGTTTATAACATCTATTATGATACGCTGGAAGATACCGGCTGGAAGATGCTGGTGACCATCCCTCAGGCGGAAATCATGCAGCCTATTACCCGGATGTGCCTTATTATGTCAGCTGTCTGCGTGATTGCACTGGTACTTTCCGCACTTGCCATCATCGTAAAAATTTCCAATGTATCCAGCAGAATCAGAAAAGTGGATGTATTTGCTTCCACGCTTGCGGAAGGCGACTTCACGGTAGATGACCTGAAGGTGAACGGTAAGGATGAGCTGGCACGCATGAGTACCTCCCTGAATAACATGTACGACAGCAACAAAGAGGTAATCGGTAACATTCGTGACCGCGCACTTCAGCTCAATGAGTCCAGCAATCTCTTGAAAAACTCCTCGGTGGAATTATCAGAGCAGTTTAAGCAGATTGAAGACTATATGAGTGGCGTCAATGAGGATATGATGAACGCCAGCGCTGCCACAGAGCAGTTGAATGCCTCTACGGAAGAGGTGGACTCCTCTGTCAATGTACTTGCCGGAGAGACGGAGAAGAGCCTGCAGATGGCCAAAGAAGTTCGTTCCCGTGCGGATGAGATCGGCAAGAGCAGTGAGAAGGCCTTTGCGGAGGCAGGCAGTATCACCGAGCAGTTTAAGAGCCGCCTGGAGACCAGCATCCGCAATACGGATGTGGTACAGAACATCGGGCAGATGGCAGAAACAATTTCCGGCATTGCCGAGCAGATCAATCTGCTGGCATTAAATGCCTCCATCGAGGCGGCCAGAGCCGGAGAACAGGGCCGTGGCTTTGCCGTAGTTGCCACCGAGATCGGTAAACTGGCAAATGAAACCAGCTCCGCGGTACAGGGAATTCAGCAGACTGTCGACCAGGTACAGGATTCCGTAAAGGAGCTGACGGTAGATTCCAATGAACTGTTAAAGTTTATTGAGACACGGGTAAAACCCGACTATGATAATTTTGTATCCGTAGCCAGACAGTATGGAGAGGATGCAACCACCATCGATCAAACTTCCTCCAGAATTTCTGAGATGGCGGACAATATCCGCCAGATCATGACAGAGGTTACCAATGCCATTCAGAACATTGCGGAGTCCACACAGAATACCGCCAACATCAGCAGCAAGATCATGAACTCTGTCAGTGTGGTGTCGGGTGTAGTGGAGGATGTTTCCAAGATGTCTGAGGATCAGGAAGTGATCGCCAAGAACCTGAGCGAGGTTGTGGGAAGATTCCAATTGGCAAAATCCGTTGAGGAGACCGCTGAGGTACCCAGGGAAGAAAAAGAGCCTGAACAGTCCCCGGCGGAAACAGAAGAAATAATGTCAGAAGAGGCTGAAAACAATGGAATATCGGGAGATGAAGAGCGGGAATAAAACATCCTTACTTGGATTTGGATGCATGAGATTTCCCCAGACCGCAGACGGAGAAATCGATGAGCCGGAAGCGCAGAAAATGCTGGACAAGGCAATTGCAGCCGGAGTCAACTATATTGACACGGCATATCCTTATCACAACGGAAAAAGTGAGCCCTTTCTGGGAAAGGCACTGAAGAAATACCATCGCAGCAGCCTGTATCTTGCAACGAAGCTGCCGGTATGGCTGGTAAATTCCGTGGAGGATGCAAAGAGATTTTTTGAGGAACAGTGTGAACGTCTGCAGACCGATTATATCGATTATTATCTGCTGCATGCGCTGAATAAAGACAAGTGGCGTGCCATGGTAGAACTGGGTGTAGTGGACTACTGTGAACAGCTGAAAGCGGAAGGACACATCCGGAACTTCGGATTCTCTTTCCACGATGATTATGAAGTGCTGGAGGAAATTCTCAATTATAAAGATTGGGACTTCTGCCAGCTCCAGCTCAACTATAAAGATGTAAATGAGCAGGCAGGACTGAAAGGCTATGAGCTCACCGTACAGAAGAAGGTTCCTCTGGTTATTATGGAACCGGTAAAGGGAGGACTGCTGGCAGGTTTCTCTGAGGATATCAATGATAAGTTCCATGCCTTAGATGCAAAAGCAAGCGTAGCCTCCTATGCTTTGCGCTGGGTTGGTTCTCTTCCCAACGTAAAAGTCATTCTCAGCGGAATGACCACAATGGAACAGGTGGATGACAACCTGGCAACCTTTGAGAACTTTGTTCCCTTAAGTGACAAAGAGCAGGCAGCTATCCAGGAAGTGGTGGAAACACTGGAGGCCTGTGTACAGAATGGCTGTACCGGATGCCGTTACTGCATGCCCTGCCCTGCAGGAGTCAATATTCCCGGATGCTTTAAGGTCTGGAATAATTACCATATTTATCAGAATTTTGATGCAATGTCCCGGGAATGGAACGACATGCCGGCATCGGAGAAGCCTGATCATTGTATCAAGTGTGGGAAGTGTGAGAAGGTCTGCCCCCAGAAGTTAAAGATCCGTGAGGATCTGGAAAAGGTGTGGGCAGAGCTGGGAGACAAATAAAGAACATATAACAGCAGAGGATGATAAGAATATAGGGAGGATGAATGGTGATTCATCCTCCCTATATGCATACGAAACAGATGAAATTTTTATTAGCCGCATTAAATGCAAAATATATACATTCCAATCCGGGCTTATACAGTATGCGTGCCTGTGTTCCGGAAGCGGAGAGAGAGCACGTGGAGATCGCGGAGTATACCATCAACCACCAGGAGGAGGACATTCTTGCAGACCTGTATCAGCGTCAGCCGGACGCGGTGGGATTTTCCTGTTATATCTGGAACTGGACCATGATTCAGGATGTGCTGGTGGAATTTCATAAGCTGATGCCCCAGGTTCCCATCTGGATCGGAGGGCCGGAAGTCTCCTATGATGCCGTGGAGATTTTACAGAAGTATCCCCAGATCACCGGCGTGATGATCGGGGAGGGGGAGGTTACCTTCCGGGAAGTGCTGGAAACCTATCTGTCAGGAGGAGATCCCATCGGTCTTCCGGGGACGGTCTGCCGCAGCCTGGAGGGGGAAATTGTCACGGGAGAGCCCAGACCTCTCACCGATATGACCACGCTGCCCTTCCTCTATGGAAATCTGGAGGATTTCGCCAGCCGGATTATTTATTATGAGACAGCCAGAGGCTGTCCCTATCGTTGCAGCTACTGCCTGTCCTCCATAGATAAGCAGGTACGCCTGCGGGATCTTTCGATGGTGAAGCAGGAACTGCAGTTTTTCCTGGATCACAGAGTCCGCCAGGTGAAACTGGTGGATCGGACCTTTAACTGTAACCGGGAGCATGCCTTGGAAATCTGGCGCTATCTGGAAGAACATGACAACGGTGTCACCAATTTTCACTTTGAGATTGCGGCAGAAATTCTGGATGAGGAAGAGATGGAAGTACTGGGACGGCTCCGTCCGGGACTGGCTCAGCTGGAAATCGGGGTGCAGTCCACCAATCCCCGGACTCTACAGGCAATTCAACGGCCTATGCGGTTGGAACGGCTGCAGCAGGTAGTCAGCAGACTTCATGGGGGGCATAACATTCATATCCATCTGGATCTCATAGCAGGTCTGCCCTATGAAGATTATGAAAGCTTTCAGAATTCCTTTAATCAGGTATATGGGATGCATCCGGAACAGCTGCAGCTGGGGTTCTTAAAAGTTCTCAAGGGATCCCCCATGCATGAGCGGGCTGAGGAATTTGGAATAAATTACACAGAAAAACCGCCTTATGAAGTGTTATACTCGAAATGGATCACCTATGCGGAGCTTCGCAGGCTGAAAAAAATTGAGGAAATGGTGGAAATCTATTACAACAGTAACCAGTTTGTACACACACTGGACAGACTGGAGACAAAGTTTTCCACACCCTTTGCACTTTATGAACAGCTGTCCGGATTTTATGAACGCAACGGATATTTTGTCCGGACACCGGCGAGAAGCTATCGGTATGATGTACTGTTTGCTTTTGCCGTAGAGCAATGTCCGGGAGAAGAGGAACGATTCCGGGATCTGCTGTTACACGATATGTACAGCAGGGAAAATTTAAAGAAAAGGCCGGATTTTTCCCCGGAGGAAAGACTGACGCCATCACAGAGAGAGTGCCTTCGCGGATTTTTCAAAAAAGAGGAGGAAAGTCCCCGGATGCTTTCCGCTTACACAGAGTACAATGCCAGACAGATGGAGCGCATGACCCATGTGGAGCCTCTCTATGGGAAAATGATTTTGTTTGATTACAGGGAAAGAGACCCGCTGACAGGCAATGCCCGGGAGGTGGAACTGCCATGCTGACTACATACCTTTCTGTTGACATCGAAACCACAGGACTGGATCCCCGGATGGATAAAATCATCCAGATCGGAGCCCTGCGGGTCAGGGACGGCGAAGTGACGGATACCTTCCAAACTTATGTAAACCCTGGACGGAAAATCAGTGAGCGGATCACCGAGCTTACCGGGATTAGGGATAAGACAGTGGCGGATGCGCCTGTTATCGGGGATGTCTTACCGGAATTCCTGACATTTGCAGGGGAGGAGGTTCTGCTGGGACATCATGTAATCTTTGATTATTCCTTTCTGAAAAGAGCAGCGGTAAATGGGGGGTATCCCTTTGAGCGGCAGGGAATGGATACCCTGAAGATTGCCAGAAGATTTCTTCCGGAATTGGAGAGCCGCAGTCTCCCCTTTCTCTGTAAGCATTATGGGATTTCGCACCGTGCCCATGATGCCCTGGCGGATGCCCGCGCCACTATGGAGCTTTATCACCGTCTGTGTCAGGACTTCCCGGTGGATGCGGAGTATAAACCGGAACAGCTGATTTACAAGGTAAAAAAAGAGACGCCGGTTACACAGCGCCAAAAAGAGCGGTTGTATGCTTTGATAGACAAGCATAAACTGGATGTGGACTATAATGTGGAAATGCTGACCCGCAATGAGGCCAGCCGTTTTACAGATAAGATTCTTGCAGAGTACGGACGATAGGCTCCCGGTTCAGGGAGCGGAGCTGTTGGGCGGTCTGAAGCAGGGAACGGATTCCCTGGGTATTGCCCGAGGAACGATAATAATCGGCCAGCGCGTAGTAGGTGCGGCGCACATCGGTGCCGGTCCGGACGGCAAATTCCATCAGGATGACAGCCTGGGCTTCATAGCCGGCACTGAGCAGGAGCTCCGCCCACTTTTGCAGGGTACGTACAAGTAAGGTATAATTCTGGTCGTACTGTGTCAGAAGATTGATATTGGGCGCACCGTATTCCAGTTTTAAATCCGTGTTGGTATAGCCGGTGAAATTGACGATTTTTTCCTGAGAGAGGTGCTGGATGGTATGGATACAGTCTGCAACCTCCTCGTCCTCCGCGAGAAGCCCGGTGGGAAAGGACTCCAGAGGGACGGTAATATAATTTAACTGATCCAGGGGCTGACGGCGTACCAGGTTGGCGCGGCGTTCTCTGTCCCAAAAGTTTTCCTCCTGTTTTGCTGCCTTCCTGCTGTTTTTCCGGAACAGACTGTTTAACAGGAGACAGAGGATGATGGTGCTTGCCAAAAAAGGGAAATTCATTTATAATATCCTTTCGATAAAGATTTAGAAAGAGCGAAAAGTAGGTGATTTTTGTTGTTTAATATGCATAGTTCCAAGACCAAAAGAATTCTTTCTTCTGTGATTATTGTCGTAGTTGTGCTTGCTATGTTAGTAACCACTCTAGCATATATGTTTTAGAAATTCAAGGTCGGGTAAATAAGAGGAAAAATTATGAGAAAATGGATTGGGAGCAGCGTAATAGCCGTGATTGCAGCGGCTTTGTTGGTGACCGGACTGCAGACGGACAAGGTGCAGGCCCAGGAAGAGGATTTCATAGCGGAGGGCGTTTACGCCGGAGAACTCGAGCTTTCCGGAATGACCGTTTCCCAGGCAAAGGATACCGTACAGACCTATGTGACGGCCTTAGGTGAGAAACAGATCACACTGATGGCAGTACAGGGAAATGAGGTAACGATACCGGCATCGGAGCTTCAGTTAAACTGGGCAAATCCGGAAATCATTGAAGAGGCAGTATCCCTTGGAAAAGAGGGAAGCCTTATTGCGCGGTACAAAGCCCACAAGGACTTACAGACGGAGAATAAAGTCTATCCGATTAAGGTAGAAATCAATCCGGGAACCTTAAAAAGCCTTTTGGAGGAGCAATGTGCTTCTTTTGATATCCCCGCAGTCAATGCACATCTCACCCGCGTAGACGGAGAGTTTGTGATTGAAGATGGGCAGATTGGTTACAAGCTGGATGTGGATGCCTCCGTGCAGGCCGTGTCTGATTATATCCGGAATACCTGGAATCATCAGGATGACAGCATTGATCTGGTGGTTATTATGGATGAGCCGGAGGGCTCTGCGGACACCCTGGCGAAAGTAAAGGATGTACTGGGAACCTTTACCACCAGTTACAAGTCCTCCAATGCCAACCGTTGTGGAAATATCGCCACCGGCTGTAAGCATATCAACGGAGCGACGATTTATCCCGGAGAGACCTTTTCTGTTGGGGAGGCAGTGACTCCTTTCAGCGTGGCAAACGGATATTATATGGCAGGCTCTTATCTCAATGGCCAGGTGGTAGACAGTCTGGGCGGAGGAATCTGTCAGGTATCCACCACCCTTTACAATGCAGTATTGCTGTCGGAGCTGCAGGTGGATGAGCGTTATAATCATTCCATGATTGTCAGCTATGTGGATCCTTCCGCGGATGCGGCCATTGCCTGGGATTCCGGCAAGGATCTGAAATTTACCAACAACACGGACTACCCCATTTATATTGAGGGAATCACGGAGAATAAAACCATTACCTTTACCATTTATGGGGTGGAGACCAGACCGGCCAACCGTAAAATCCGTTTCGAGAGCGTAGTGCTGGAGAAAAACGTACCGGCGGAGGAGAAGATCTTTGCCGATGCGTCCAAACCCATCGGATTTGTGGCCACACAGTCTGCCCATATCGGCTATAAGGCACAGCTGTGGAAAGTCGTTACTGTGGACGGCGAACAGACGGAGCGCACGCAGATCAACAGCAGCAGCTACAAAGCAACGCCCAGACAGGCAACAGTGGGAGTAGCCACAGGCGATCCCAACGCATATAATCATATGATGGCGGCGATTGCCACCGGAAGCATCGATCAGGTAAAGGCAACTGCAGCGGCTATTCAGGCAGCACAGCAGGCGGCAGTGCCCCTTCCTGCCACAGGAGAACAGACTCCGGCTGTGACGGAAACGCCTGCAGATGCCGGTGGAGCAGCCCAATAAGGATGAACCGTAAGGTTCAGAGATGGACAGAGATATGAAACCAGGAAACGTGACAGGGAATGTGGAGACACGTTCCATTCACAAACAGATAAAAACGGCAAAACGTGTGAAAAAAACAGGCGCAGGGGATTTCTGCGCCGTTTTTGCGTCCTCCTGCGTCTACCAGCAGGGGAAATGCCGGCATTTTTCTGTTTATGACATCCTGGACAGAACCCTGCAGACGGCAGTGGATCAGGCAGCTGTAGCCGGCATGGAGATGAAAGAAACAGACCTTCAGATCCTTCTTCCCATGGAGACACCGGAGGACACACTGCGCCGTCTGGTGCGCCGCATGGATGAAAACTGCGCCAAAGCCGGGCTGCCTCTGGGACAGGTAAACGCCCGGGTATGTCCCGGAGTCAGTGAGGTACTGCTCCAGATTACCATTGGCGGCGTGTGCAGAAGCAGCTTTGCAGTCGCGGGCAGGCCGGAGGAACAGGATCTGATCGTGGCGGGCTTTTGCGGTGCTGAGGGAAGCATGCTTCTGGCATATGAGAAAGAGGAACAGCTGCGAACCAGATATCCGGTGCGTATGATACAGGCGGCACAGAAACTGACGGAAGAATTAAACTGGATTCCGGAGGCTGCAACCGCCGTTTTGTCCAATCATTGTCTGGGTCTGACAGCCGGAGAGGGAGGAATTTTCAAAGCTCTCTGGAATCTGGCCGAGGAGACAGGGGTTGGACTTTCCGTAAATCTAAAAGCACTTCCGGTACGGCAGGAAACCATTGAGATCTGCAATTTCCTGGATGTAAATCCCTATGAGCTTTTATCCGGGGGAACGCTGGTCATGCTTTCCAAAGATGGCCCGGCCATTGTGGAAACGCTGGGAGAGAAAGGAATTGCCGCTGCGGTGGTGGGACACACCGTGCAGGGACATGACCGTATGATCGTGAATGAAGAGGAAACAAGATATCTGGAGCCGGGCAGACCTGATGAGCTTTATCGCGCTTTTGCCCCGGTATAAAGGGAAAGGTTTGGGTATTGTTATGAGAGAAGAATTATTGCGTATTATTGAGAAAAACAGCCGTATGGATCTGAAGGAACTGGCTGTGATTCTGGGAGTGACGGAGGTTGATGTGGTCAATGAGCTGGCGGCTCTGGAGGCAGAGGGAATCATCTGTGGCTATCACACCCTGATCAACTGGGAGAAAACCAGTGTGGAGAGAGTCAATGCGCTGATTGAGGTACGTGTGACACCTCAGCGCGGACAGGGCTTTGACAGTGTGGCGGAACGCATTTACAAGTATCCGGAGGTACATGCAGTTTATCTGATTTCCGGTGGTTATGATCTGCTGGTAACCCTGGAGGGAAAGACCCTGAAACAGGTTTCCACCTTCGTTTCCGAGAAACTTTCCACCCTGGATCAGGTTTTGAGCACCGCGACCCATTTTATTCTGAAAAAATACAAAGATCATGGTACCATCCTGGCTGAGGAGGAGGATCTGAGAGAGAAGGTGACTCCCTGATGAGAAACCCGCTTTCCGATAAAGTAATTGAGATTAAACCCTCCGGCATCCGCAAATTTTTTGATATCGTCAATGAGATGGAGGATGCCATCTCCCTGGGCGTGGGTGAACCGGACTTTGATACACCCTGGCACATCCGCGATGAGGGTATTTACTCCCTGGAAAAGGGGCGTACCTTCTATACCTCCAATTCCGGTCTGAAAGACCTGAAAAAAGAAATTGCAGCCTATATGCTGCGAAGCCAGGGAGTCCAGTATGACTATAATCATGAGATTTTCATCACGGTAGGAGGCTCGGAAGCAATTGATCTGGCATTGCGTGCCATGCTCAATCCCGGGGATGAGGTGTTGATTCCCCAGCCCAGCTATGTATCCTATGAACCCTGTACCGTACTGGCGGACGGCGTTCCTGTTTTTATCAATCTGAAGGAGGAAAATGAGTTCCGCCTTACCGCCGGGGAACTGCGGGATGCCATTACAGACAAAACCAAGATTCTGATTCTCCCGTTCCCCAACAATCCTACCGGAGCCATTATGGAGAAGGAAGATCTGGAGGCTATTGCCGAGATCGTCGTGGAAAAAGATCTCTATGTCATTTCCGATGAGATCTATGGGGAGCTGACCTATAAAGGAAAACATGTCTCCCTTGTGTCCTTGCCGGGCATGAAGGAGCGCACCATTCTGATTAATGGATTTTCCAAGGCTTATGCCATGACCGGCTGGCGTCTGGGCTATGCCTGCGGACCACGGGTTATTATGGATCAGATGCTGAAAATCCATCAGTTTGCCATTATGTGTGCCCCCACCACCAGCCAGTATGCCGCAGTGGAAGCTCTGAAAAACGGAGACGAGGATGTGCAGGAGATGCGGGAGGCGTACAACCAGAGGAGACGCTATCTGATGCATGCCTTTAAGGAGATGGGACTGGAGTGCTTTGAGCCCTATGGAGCCTTTTATGTATTTCCCAGCATTAAAGAGTTTGGCATGACCAGCGATGAGTTTGCTACCAGACTGCTGCAGGAGGAAAAGGTGGCAGTGGTTCCGGGAACGGCATTCGGTGACTGCGGAGAGGGCTATCTGCGCATTTCCTATGCGTACTCTCTGGAGAACCTGAAACTTGCCTTAGGCCGCCTGTCACACTTTATCCGGCGGCTTCGGGAGGAAAAGGAAAACCAGTGACATGAACATTGTATTACATCAGCCGGAAATCCCGGCAAATACCGGAAATATAGGCAGAACCTGTGTGGCTGCAGGTGCTGCGCTTCATCTGATCGAGCCCCTGGGCTTTCATCTGGATGAGAAAAGCATCAAACGTGCCGGAATGGACTACTGGCCGAAGCTTAACGTGACCCGCTATGTGGATTTTAACGAATTCAGGGAGCAGCATCCCGGCGCAAAAATCTGGATGGCCACCACAAAGGCGCACCGGGTTTACACGGATGTGGAGTTCGGGCCGGATGACTTTATTATGTTTGGCAAGGAGAGTGCCGGAATTCCCGAGGAAATCCTGGTGGATTATGAGGACACCTGTATCCGCATTCCCATGCTGGATGATATCCGTTCCCTGAACCTGTCCAATTCTGTGGCAATCGTGCTCTATGAGGCATTGCGGCAGAATCATTTTTCCAACATGCAGCTGCAGGGAGAACTGCACCGTCTGCATTGGAATCAGGAACAGTAGGACGATGAAAAGGGAGAAATTATGAGAAAATTTACCAATGTAGCCAAGAAGACATTTACCGCGGTATTATGTGCCTGCCTGTTTTTTAACACAGGACTTACCGCCCTGGCAGAGGAGAACACCGGTGAGCCGGAGGCGGAACCTCTCACCACGGCACCGGCTTTGACGGTGACACCGGTGGAACTGACTTTGACCAACGGACAGTTCACCGTGACCCAATCCCTCGCATCTGCAGAACAATCAGAAGTAGGGAAGGCGGTGGAGCAGATCAATACACAGCTGCTTCAGATACCCTGCAGTGGCCCATCCTTTGCCTATGCAGGAGCCGATGGGGATGAGGCAGCAGCGGATCTTTACTATCGATATGACGGTGATGTCATTTATCAGATCAACGAAGAGGCTGTAGCTTATCTGGCACGGTATATCCGAGATGCACAGCTGGCAGAGGAAGCGGAATTGGCGTTTCAGACCTTACAGGCCACACCGGATCTGGATGCCGACACCCTCACCGGCGGTCAGTATGCCATGGAATGTGCCCAGGTGTCTGCCATCAATGATGCCATGACCTACACGAGAACGCCGGAAGGAGTCAATCAGGTAACCATGCGGATTTCCGCCCGTTATCTTACGGCCTATCCGGTGGATGGAATAGAACAGCCGGTTACTTATGTATTGGCGGGGGAGTCTGCCACCGATTACCACGGAAGTACGCTGGACCGGGTCACCAACCTGAAACTGGCATCCCGCTCTTTAAGCGAACGGGTGGTAAAGGCAGGAGAAAGTGTTTCCTGTAGTACGATCTTTGGTCCCCGCACTTTAAAGAATGGTTACCGCATGGCTCCCCAGTTTATTAACGGAAAGAAAGCGGATGGCGTGGGCGGAGGAATCTGCCAGGTTTCCACTACCATCTACCAGGCTCTGATGAATGCCGGGGTGACTGTTACCAGGAGACATCCCCACAGCCAGAAGGTGGACTATGCGGAGCGTGGAATGGATTCTGCAATTTCCCAGGGCTACAAGGATCTGATTTTCCGCAATGATTATATGCAGCCCATTTACATACAATCCCAGGTGCAGGATGCGGATGTAACCTGTAAAATCTATGTGGCTGCGTCGGATGCCGGAACAACCCGGTACAAGCTTTGGGCTGTGGATACCGGGAAACTCACGGCGGATACCTATCTGACCACCTATGTGGACGGAGTGGAGACCCAGACCCGCTACGTGGACAGCTCCCGCTACTACCGATAAACCGGGATATGGATGAATATGAAAGCTGAACAATTTATAGAGGTTTACAGACCGCATATGTCAGAATACTGTTCCGCAGTGATTGATGCCGGAGGGGAACTTCATGCCTGCAAGGTCAGTCATCTTCGGACAATGATAGAACTTTATGGAGATCCGGAGATTCTTTCCAAAATTCCGGAGGGAAAATCTCCCTTATTCTGGCTGGTTATCCGTCTGGGGTGCGTGCTGGTAGACTATGAAAATCAGGTATACAGTGAAAAGATCAATCCGCTGCAGGAGCATGCATTAAAACTCCTGGAGGAAAAGGGACTGATTAAGAAGAATCGGAAAGACATTCATGGAAACTGCTAAGGAGAGGTATGGCGATGATGAAAACACTGGGGTATTATAATGGAAACTACGGACCGTTGGAAGAGATGATGGTTCCGATGAATGACCGCGTCTGCTATTTCGGGGATGGCGTCTATGAAGCCACATTGGCTCACAATCATAAGATCGCCTTTCTTGATGAGCATGTGGACCGCTTTTTCCGCAGCGCGGGAATGATCCGGATCGAACTGCCCTTTACAAAAGAGGAATTAAAGGAAAAGCTATATGAAATGGTGGAAAAGGTAGAGGGAGAACATTTGCTGGTATACTGGCAGCAGACCCGGGGAACCGCCATGCGTTCCCACGCATTTCCCAAAGGGGATGTGCCTTCCAACCTCTGGATTATGATCAAGCCTGCGGCAGACCGGGATTATTCCAAGCGGATTGCCCTGACAGAGATGGAGGATACCCGTTTCCTTCATTGCAATATTAAGACTCTGAATCTGATTCCCAGTGTGATGGCAGCGCAGAAAGCGGAGGAGGAGGGCTGCTATGAATGCGTATTCCATCGGGGAGAAGTGGTTACCGAGTGTGCCCACAGCAATATTTCCATCCTGAAGGACGGAGTGTTCCGCACCCATCCCAACGACCGGTATATTTTGCCGGGAATTGCAAAAGCACATCTGATCAAGGCCTGCGAAGCCCTGCATATTCCGGTGGATGAAACCGCTTTTACCCTGACGGATCTGGTACAGGCCGATGAAGTCATCGTGTCCAGCTCCACCAATATCTGTTCCGTGGCAGACCTGTGGAAGGGACAGCCCATTGGAGGAAAAGCGACTGCCCTGGCAGAAAAAATCCAGAACTATGTGATTGATGAATTTAACGAATACTGCAGATAATCCGCGGGAGGGAAATCAATGATGAAAAGCTTTGGAGCCAGCAAGCAGAACATACTGGAAAAGTATGATACGTTGACTTCGGTAGAGAGAACCGTTGCGGATTATTTTCTGAAGAATGAGAGAGAGATGGAATTCTCTTCAAAGAATATCTCCAATGTACTGCATGTATCGGAGGCAACCTTATCCCGCTTTGCCAAGAAATGTGGCTATAAGGGCTATCGCGAATTTATCTTTGATTATGAAAAAGAACTGAAAATTGAAATGCAGGAGCAGGGAGTCAGCGCACTGACCCGCAAGGTGCGCAAAACCTACGAAAGACTGATGGAGGAAAGCTTTCAGCTTCTGGATGAGCGGAAGGTGGAGAAAGCAGCAGTATTGATGAGCACCCACTCCCGGGTATTGGTTTGCGGAATGGGAAGCTCCGGCTACGCGGCCAGAGAATTCCAGCTGCGGTTTATGCGCCTGGGAATGGATATTCAGGCAATGACCGATTCCCAGATGATTCAGATGAGCGGAGCAATTATGAACGAACAGACTCTGCTGATTGCCATAACCCTCAGCGGAAAAACAACAGAGATCCTTGAGGTGGTGCGGGCTGCCGGGGAAAAGGGAGCTAAGGTGATTCTGATCACGGCCAGCAAGGACACGGCACTGCTAAGCAGATGCGATCTGGTGTTTCCTGTGGCGTCCGCCAAAAATCTGGATGCCGGCATCCTGATTTCACCACAGTTTCCCATTCTGGTACTGGTAGATGTGCTTTATGCCTACTACTTCGAACATGATCCTCAGACCAAACTTCACAATTATTATGAAACCGTGGCAGCCATAAAACGAAAATTGTCAACTTGACAATCGAAATAAGGTTGACAAACGACCCTTCTGTGTTATACTGAATGGCGAAATGTTATCAAAATAAACACAGAGAGGTTAACAATCAAGATGAAACAAACAGACAAAAAATTGACCACCTACCAGATGATAACCTGTGCCTTGATGGCAGCCATTATGTGTATTCTCGGACCGATTTCGATTCAGATCGGACCGGTTCCCATTTCCCTGACCATGGTTGCGGTATTCCTTGCCGTATTTGTATTGGGAACGAAATTCGGATGCTTGAGTTACGTGATCTATTATTTGCTGGGATTAGTGGGACTTCCGGTATTTTCCGGCGGAGCAGGCGGTCTGGGCAAGGTGGCAGGACCCACCGGCGGTTATCTCATTGGTATGTTTTTTATGGCTCTGATTGTAGGGCTGTTCCTTAAGAAATTTCCCAATCGCTGGTATATGATTCTTGTGGGAATGATCGTAGGAGATGCTGTCAATTATGTGTTTGGAACAGCGTGGTTCGTCATCTCCACCCAGAGTACCGTGCAGTACGCCCTGGAGGTCTGCGTATTACCCTTTATCCTGGTAGACTTAATCAAGATGGTATTTTCCCTGATCGTAGGTATGGCTGTGCGCAGGCAGTTAATCAAAGCCGGTCTTGCGTCATAGGGAAAGGCTTGTATATAATTCCAATGCCAGATCCTGCATGACCTTTTCATAGGCGGCAGTATCTACAGAATTCCCTAGCAGTGAGAGGATGAATGGTGTTTTGCCGTAGACGATGCCTGCATCGTTGGTGATGCCTTCATCTTCTCCTGTTTTATGGGCAATTTCCGGAGCATCTTCCAGGCGCTCCAGATAAAAAGGAATCTTACCGTTTACCTGCTGCTCCTTCAGAATGGAAAGCATTTCCCTGCTGGCAGCAGCACTTACCAGCTCCTCGTGGTAAAGCATGGAAAAAAAACGCCCCACCTCGGCGGCAGTCACGTAATTTTGCAGTCCTTTCTTAGCACTCTCATAATCGAACATCTTACGGTTCAAAACGGATTTTTCAAAGCCGGTTCGTTTCATAAAATCCTGGATATAAGGGATTCCTATCCTGTCGCACAGCAGATTTGTGGCAACATTATCGCTGAATACGATCATCAGGCGGCACAGATCCATAACGGTCAATTCCACTCCCTCGTGTAAGAAATATAAGGCACCGCTGGGTGGCACTTTGTCTGCTTCGTGAAGAACCACTCGTTCCTCCCGGGAAAGTATTCCCTGTTCCATCTGCTCAAAGGCTGCGGCCAGCACAAAGAGTTTGATCACACTGGCAGAGAGAAGGGCATCTTCTGCGTGCCAGGCAACGGCTTCGCCGGTGGAGAGATTCTCAAAATAACAGGCAGTCTGTCCCGGAAAATCCCTTAATCTGGCTTGAATGAAATCGGCGGGAGTAGTTTTTCCGGGAAATTGTTCTTTTGGAAAAGTATTCATTTCAGATACAGTATCCTTCCTTTTTATTGTGAAAGTAAACGACAGAAGCCATCGGGGGCACAGAACAATCACGAAAATGAATTCTAATTCGCCCAATCCCTTTGACTTTCCGTGGAAAGCATCCCTATAATTATGTCATAAAATCTGGCAAAGAACCAGCAGAAGTGTGAGAAAACCATGACAAAGTGCAAAAGCACTTGAAAATTTACAGATTATGGAAAGGAATGGTTATTAGAATGGAAAACATGAGAATTTACAGAGAAAAAGATTATAAGGCTGTAAGCCGTCGTGCAGCAAACCTGATTTCTGCACAGATCATTATGAAACCCGACTGCGTACTGGGTCTGGCAACCGGATCTTCTCCCATCGGTGCTTATGACCAGCTGGTAGAGTGGTATGAAAAAGGAGATCTGGATTTCTCCCAAGTAACCAGTGTCAACCTGGATGAGTACATCGGACTTACCGCTGACAACGATCAGAGCTATCATTATTTTATGAAACATCATCTGTTCTCCAGAGTCAATATTGACATGGCAAACACCCATGTACCCAACGGTGTGGCAGCAGATATGAAAGCAGAGTGTGAAGCTTATGATGCATTCATCAGATCCGCCGGCGGAATTGATCTGCAGTTACTTGGTATCGGTAACAACGGACACATCGGATTTAACGAGCCCAGCAGCTGCTTTGAGCTGGGAACCCATATCGTAGATCTGACAGAGAACACCATCAAGGCAAACTCCCGTCTGTTTGAGAAAGAGGAAGATGTACCTCGTCAGGCAGTTACCATGGGTATCCGCAATATCTTACAGGCAGACAAGATCGTTCTGATCGCAACCGGCGAAGCAAAGGCAGAGGCCGTGAAGAAAACAGTTCTCGGACCGGTAACCCCTGAGGTTCCCGCATCCATCCTGCTGTTACATAAGAATGTATCCATCGTAGCTGATGATGCAGCCTTATCCCTGATTCCGGAAGAGTATTACAAATAAAAAGTGTAAAAACTATCATGACCGGAACAGTACTGGCATCCATAGAATGAAAAATTACCCTAGGTCACTATAAGACCCAGGGTAATTTTTTATTGTTCATTGTGTAGTTTAATTCGCATAAATAACAGGATATCCCGCTGATTCTGTTTATTTAGTCTGCAATAATAGTATAAAACCCGTTTCTCTTGTTCTGTCAAACTGGCATATCGGCTCTGATTGTCAGATTGTGTGATAAATTCTAAATAATCATCCATATCGGACAAAGGAATACCATACGAAGAAGATGAAATGTCAACCTTGTGTCCCAGAAGAGATGCGAAAGCATTGCTGCAGGAAATTCTAAAACAATATGAGAAATGGAGCAAGACGGAAAAGGAGATTTTGCGTAGAAATGAGGATAAGGTTGAAAATGAGAAACAATAAAGTAGAAAGCTTCTATTTAAAATTAGGAATAGGGATTATGGTTTACTGCATCTGTGCAATCTGTTTTCTGCCACTGCTGAAAGTGCAGGCAGAGGAATTTCGTATGCTTTATGTGAGTGAGGATGCTGATATTTATGAGGATGCTGATATTGCATCAACATCCTTGCTTACATTGACGAAAGGGGATATGGTTCTGGTTTTGGAACAGCAGGAAGACTGGTGTAAGGTCAGGTATCAGACAACCACTGGCTACATGCAGACAAAGTATCTGCAGGAAACTCTGGAAGAAGACACCCAGAATGGTGCTTTGCAGGAGGAAATGCAGGATATCGAAGAGTTTCATCAGGAAGTGGCAGTGGAGGCTGAGAAGGTGAGCAGGGATAAAAAACCTCTTTGTACTGGGGAATTATAATTGGAGGTTTGATTCTTGCCATGTTTGCCGCAGGAATCTATCGCGGAATCAAGGGAGATAAGAAGGAATAAAAAAGCACAAAAAAGGAATTAATCCCTGTCCGCCCCGACAGACAATTCCCAAGACTTAAAACAGCTCATTTTAGAAAACCCAAATATCTAATATACAGAGCTGCATAAACAGTAACACTAGTAAGAGTATAGCACTTTTTGAAGCAGATGAAAATCTGCTTATTTGTCGTTGAAAATACATCGTTTTTTTACGGACAATCAAGCTTTCAACTATATTTGAAGCCTAACGGTTACATTGCACGGTTTATCCGCAGAGACGAAAAAGTTGATGAGGAATATTATTACCTTGCATATGGTGATGCACTTAACCACTTAGCTTTATTCAAGAATGATAATTCTGGACTATACAAAAGAATTGAAATCGTAGACAGCCGCTCACTACGCCTACCATATGTTGTCCTCGATTTTCAGGACATGAATTGTTTGGCGTAAATTAACAAATAGGCACTTGTAGTTATACACGATAGCGTGTATAATTAGAAAAAATTGTCGAGGTGATTTTTATGATTATATCACTTGCAGAATATGCGAGATTGCACAATAGAAGTGGAGACACTCTCCGCCGTCTTGCGGAAAATGGCTCACTAAAAACCGCCAAAAAAATCGGAAGAAATTGGACAGTTGATAGTGAAGAAGAGTATCCATCAAAAAGGAAAGCGAAGTCGAAACCCATTACGGTTGCTTCCTTGTTTTCCGGTTGTGGTGGAATGGATTTAGGGCTTATCGGTGGCTTTGATTTTCTGGGAAAGCACTATGCTAAAACAGGGTTTGATATAATCTGGGCAAACGAAATCAATCCGGCTGCTTGCAAAACATATCGCGAAAACTTTGGCGATTATATCGTTGAAGGAGATATTGGAGAACAGATTAAGAACCTTCCATCAACAGCCGATATTGTCGTGGGTGGTTTTCCGTGCCAAGACATTTCAATTAACGGAAAAATGCTTGGCGTAAACGGAAAACGGAGCAGTTTATATACTTACATTGTAGAAGCTGTGAACAGGATAAAGCCCAAGGTGTTCATTGCTGAAAATGTTGGAGGTCTGCTGCTCAAGCAGAATGAGTATTCTCTGAACAAAATCCTTGAGGATTTTAATTCTCTTGGGTACAACCTAAGCTACCAGTTATACCACGCCGAGGATTATGGTGTGCCGCAAACGAGAGAACGAGTGATTTTCGTTGGGACAAAAAAGGGACTGCCTGATTTTGTCCCTCCAAAACCGAGTGTTTTTGCGCCTATCACAGCCTACGAAGCTCTGCATGATCTGGAAGAACATCCGCAGGATAAGTCATTTTCTCATATATGGAGCAATGCAAAAGTAAGCGGCGAGCAGGGCAATCGTCGTTTAATTGCCGACCGTCCCGGCTATACCATGCGGGCAGAATGTCATGGAAATATTCAATTCCATTATGCACTTCCGCGAAGAATCTCTATGAGAGAAGCAGCCCGTATCCAATCTTTCCCTGATTCATTTTCTTTTCCTTGCGGATTGCGCGAAACGGAACGGCAAATAGGGAACGCTGTTCCGCCGGTGTTTGCGTGGCATATTGCTAACTCTGTCAAAAATGTAATCGAAGGGGATAAGAACAAGGTATGACGAAAAACGAATTTGAAGAAATCCTGAATAAATGTTGTGCGCAGCTAACAGAAGAAGCCAGAACTACAGGGTTTAAGACCTCTGCTCAATTTGAAACTCGTGTGCGTGAGGTTTTGAGTGTAATCACAAAGGACGATGAAACTTTTGAAATCGACTTTAACCCACACCCGCAGGCTTTTCCTGATATTGCAATGGGCGAATATGGCGTTGAAGTAAAGTTCACCCTGAACGACACTTGGCGGAGTATTGCAAATAGCGTTCTTGAAACACAACGCATTGATGAAGTCAAGCATATTTATGTTGTCTTTGGAAAAATGGGCGGTGTTCCAGAGGTTCGCTGGGGCGAATATGAGCAAAGCGTCATTCATGTCAGAACATCACACGTCCCTCGTTTTGAAATTGAACTTCCGTCTGAAAAAACCGAAGTGAAAGAATCTTTGTTTGAGCAGATGGGCATTCGCTATGATGATTTCAGAAAGCTCGATATGCAGGACAAGATGAAATATATCCGCGCTTACGCACGAAAGATTCATCCGGATGGACGCTTGTGGTGGGTCGAGGATAAAGAAGATTCAGACGAACACACGACGCCTGTTCAGGCTCGTCTCTATACAAACCTCACAACAGGCGAAAAGACACGCCTGAGGGCGGAAGCCGCGTTGCTTTGTCCGAGCATTGTCAAATCCGGACGGTCGCGGAACAAGTATGACGATATGGTTCTCTATCTTCTGACCTATCACGGCGTACTGTGTCATCAGGCAAGAGATTTGTTTTCTGCTGGAAGTGTTGCCAATCCTAAAAATGATGATGCGGGTGGTATCTATATTGAACGAGCATTGAAGCTTATTGAGAGTGAAATGAAAGCAGCAGCTCTCCGGATGGACGACGATTTGTTCGTTGAATATTGGGGCGAGAGTGTCCCGCCAGAAAAGAGGATTAAGCGTTGGCTTGAAAAAGCAGATGAACTTGCAACGGAGTGGGTTCCCTCAAAGAGTCTATTCCTTGAGTAATTCAAATCCCTTTAGGAACTTCGTTCCGTCAAGGTGGCTGCACCCCCTTGCGCCGCTAATGCGGCTATCCCCTGTGGACTTGCCGTCCGCAAAATGTGACTTCTTTTTGAATCTGATGAAAAAGTCCTTGACTTTTCGTCTCTGGACAGACAGAACAGTTCTTTTCACACTGGTAAAAATTTTCCCGCTATGCTAAAATAGCAACCATTAAAGGGAGTATAGCGGCACCAGAAATGATTAAAAACTTTATTAAAGTCACAAGCAATCTATATTATAAACGATGAAATATAAAATTGACAGAGAGGAGCAAATCCTATGGGTGAACGAAAAAGACCCGTATTCGTGATCGGGCACAAAAATCCGGACACAGATTCCATCTGTTCCGCTTTAGCTTACGCTGACTTAAAACGCCGCCTTACCGGCGAGGACTATATTGCCGCCAGAGCGGGCAATTTAAATGAAGAAACCCAGTATATCGTGGAGCGGTTCGGCATCACGCCTCCTGTTTTTCTCAAAGATGTGGGAACGCAGGTGCGGGACATCGAGATCCGTGAGACACCGGGAGTGTCTGAAAATATTTCCCTGAAAAAGGCCTGGACCCTGATGAAGGATCTGAACGTGGTAACCCTTCCTATTACAGATGAAAACAATTTCCTCACAGGATTGATCAACATCGGAGACATTACCAAATCCTACATGGAAGTGTACGACAGCAGAATTCTCTCCAACGCCCACACCAAATACCGGAATATCATCGAAACCCTGGAGGCGGAAATGCTTGTGGGTGATCCGGAGGAATATTTTACGGAAGGAAAAGTACTGATTGCAGCGGCAAATCCGGATTTGATGGAAAGCTATATAGAACCCCATGATCTGGTAATCCTCGGAAACCGTTATGAATCCCAGCTCTGTGCTATTGAGATGAATGCAGACTGCATTATTGTCTGCGAGGGTGCGTCTGTTTCCATGACCATCAAGAAACTGGCGGAGGAGAAAAACTGTGTCATTATCAGTACACCTCATGATACTTACACGGTAGCCCGCCTGATGAATCAGAGCATGCCGATCAGCTACTTTATGAAACGACATGGACTGACTACCTTCCATATGGATGACTTCACTGACCAGATCAAGGAAGTCATGGCGAAGAAGCGGTACCGGGATTTCCCCATTCTGGGACATGATGGAAGCTACGTGGGAATGATCTCCCGGCGGAATCTGTTGAACAGTGCAAGAAAGCAGGTGATCATGGTAGACCACAACGAGAAGTCCCAGGCGGTGGATGGCATAGAAAATGCTGAGATTCTGGAAATCATCGACCATCACAGACTGCGGAGTGTGGAAACCATTTCCCCGGTCTTTTTCCGCAACCAGCCTCTGGGCTGTACCGCTACCATCGTTTATCAGATGTACCAGGAGGCGGGAATTGAACTGGATAAACAGACAGCAACCCTGCTGTGCTGTGCAATTATTTCTGATACCCTGATGTATCGTTCTCCCACCTGTACGGCCGTGGATAAGGCAGCTGGAGAGGCTCTGGCAAAGATTGCCGGAATCAATGTGGAGGAACTGGCAGGAGATATGTTCCGCGCCGGAAGCAATTTAAGCAGCAAGGAAACTTCGGAAATCTTTGAACAGGACTTCAAAACCTTTGTGATGAACGATATTACCTTTGGAGTAGGCCAGGTCAACTCCATGAACCAGGAGGAGCTGGTGGAGCTGAAACAGCGGCTGTACCCTTACATGGAGAAGCAGCTAAAGCAGAGTGGTCTGCAGATGCTGTTTTTCATGCTGACGGATATTGTGCAGGAGTCCACAGAGTTACTTTATGTAGGAAGCAATGCGCAGGAACTCATCCGGGATGCCATGGGCGTAGATCCACGTGGAGACAGCTTTATCTTAAGGGGAGTGGTTTCCCGTAAGAAACAGCTGATACCGGCGATTATGACGGTGCTGCAGTAGCCCCCATTCGCAGAGCTGTGTATGGTGGATGATCCGCAGACCTGGGCATTGCTTGAACAGATCTTTTACAGAAAGCCTTGTTTCCTTATGGAGTATTTTTAAAATTACAAAACTTTACGAAAATTGCCCAACCAAAAGGTGAGGGCAATTTTTCTTTTCGCTTCTAAATCTTATAAACACTACAAAAATGCGTTTTAGTAAGTGCTTTTATGATTCCCTTTTATATGCATTTATGATACAATTTATGCAGAAAAAGGAATAGAAGTGTGAGTAAATTAAGAACAGCAACAAAGATTTTACTGGGAAATGTGTCACAATTTACAAAAAACAGATTTACAAAAGCGTTTTAGTATGCTAATATAACCATAAGCTACAAAAGCGTTTCCGAGGAAGGGAGAAAACATGGCAGTAACAATTCGAGATGTAGCTAAAAGTTGCGGAGTGAGTGTATCTACGGTTTCCAGAGCGTTTAATGGTTATACGGATATCACCGAAGAAACCAGGGAAAGAGTATTAAAAACAGCGGAGGAGCTGGGATATAAACCGAATTTGAATGCCAAAAATCTCTCTTCAAAACGGAGCAACCAAATTGCCCTTATCATATCAGGTCTGCTTGAAAACAATCCGAAGGAAAACCTGATGTTCCGGCTTATGCAGGGTGTGTATACCTATGCCTGCAATCATAATCTGGATGTGGCAGTATACGCAACCGATGTGAAACAACAGGAGAAAGTGTCCTATCAGCAGTTTTGTGCGGAACATGATGTAAGCGGAGTCATTTTAAGTGGTGTCACTACAGATGATCCTTATTTTCAGGAACTGATGGACACCAAAATTCCATGCGTAGCAATCGACATGGAGTTATCGGAAAGGCAAGGCGGCTGGATTTCCATTGATAATATCAGAGCGATGGCAGATGTTGTGGATTTGCTTTATGCCAATGGTCATGAAAAAATCCTGGTGGTGAGTGGAAAGAAAAACACCAGAGTTACCATGGACAGAACCATCGGAGTCTACCGGGCTATGAGCAGAAAAGGTTATGCTTTAAAGGAAGAGGATATCCTGTATTGTGAGTTTGACGAGCAAAAAGCATACGAGAAAACATTAGACTATCTGAAAACCTATGGAAAAACCAAACATACAGCAATGATGTGTTTCAGTGATTTGATGGCTTTGGGGGTAATGAGAGCCATCAAGGAAATGGGATACAGAATACCGGAAGATTTCTCTGTTACAGGATTTGATGGCATTCCGATTTCCGAATATACAGCACCCCCTCTTACAACTGTATGGCAGGATATGAAAAGAAACGGATATGCCGGAGCAAAATTATTACATGCCCGCATTGAAGGAAAAGAAACGAAGGAACATAGTATATTACCTTATAAAATTCTGGAGCGTGAAAGTGTGAAAAATATCTGCGGTCAGGAATGACCGCAGATAAAGAATCCAGCAAGTAGGATTCCATATTTTTTTTACCGTGTTACGGAAACGATTTAGTAGAGGATTGACTGACATTCATCAAAAACAGAGGAGGATGACGAATGAAAAAGAAGTATTTAGCATTATTACTTACAGCAGGTATGATTTTAGGGGTTGCAGGATGTGGAAATTCTGGTGCCGGAACACAGGAGACAGGAACCACAGACCAGGCAGAAAGTACAGTAGTAGAAACAGAGACACCGGCTGCGACAGCAGAAGGCACTACAGGTGAAGTTGTGGAAGTAACGATTCCTTCCTATAAAACTGGAGAAAACTCCGGTGCCGTATTTTTTGAGCCCCAGGTTGAGCGCTTTAATGAGGCATATGCCGGACAATATAAGATTACTTTGGAGGCAACTCCCCAGGATACGTTCAATGATAAATTAAAACAGTTGGCACAGCAGAACCAACTTCCCGTACTGGTACAGGGCGGTGATGTAGACTGGATTAGCAAAGTGGTAATTCCTAATGGCTTAGCTTATGACTTGAGTGGCTGGCTGAATGAAAATACAGAATTAAAGGGCAGATTGCTGGAAGATGGCATCGAGTATAATACCCAGGATGACGGAGCCATTTATACCATGCCTTTAGCAACGGTTCGTCCTACCGGATTTTTCTACAACAGTGCATTATGGACTCCCTCCGGTGATGTAAGCGCAATGTCCATAGATGAATTTGTCTCTGATTTGGCAGACCAGAAGATTGCATTTTCCACTGCAGAGAATGGCTGGGTAGCAGCATTATTCTATACCGCTTTGATCGCAAATGAAGATGGCGGTGCGGAACTGCTGCAGAACGGAACGGTAGACAAGATTATTGATTTTAACCAGACTCCTATTATTGAGGCTACCAAGAAGTTACAGACATTGTTACAGAATAACGCATCTTCCAACTCCATCGGAGCAACCTATGCAGATGCAGCCAACGCATTTATGAGCGAGCAGGCAGCAGTGATTGCAAATGGTCCCTGGATGTCCGCGGAATTTGCACCGGAGTCTTCTGACAAATGGAGTAACGGCTTTGACGGAGCTAATGTTCATGCAAGCCTTTTCCCTGGAAATGTAGGTGTTGCAAATACCAGAACCTATGGTGAATGGTGGATTTCTGCATCTGCAAGTGATGAAGAAGTAGCATTGGCAAAGGCGTTTCTGGAGTTCATTAACAGCCCTGAAGAATTAGAGGCATACTTGCTGGCAGAGGGTGGCGATGCTCCCAACTTAGAGTATTCCGACAGTTTTAAAGAGAAACAGGCTGAAACACAGGTACTGGCTGATTTAGCAGCAGATACCACTTCTGATACCGTATTTGTTCCCGCTGTTCTGGATGTCATTCCTGCATCTGTAGCAAATACAGAGTTCGGAAAACTTCTTCCTTCTTTAGCAGACGGTACTTATACCGCAGAGGAATTCTGCCAGTGGTTAAGCGACAAAGCAGCTGAGGCAGTAGAAGAATAAAATCTTGTGCATTAAAAATAGACGACTTTCTTAATAATACGACCCTCATAAGTACTGACCTGCGGAAACTTCCGCAGGTCAGTACTGAAATAGGGAAACTGGGTATTGCATTTAGCACCACTTATGGGAGGAACAAAGAATGACAAAAGCAAAGAAACAAAATGGGGGGAAGTTATTTTGGATATATTTATTCCTCCTGCCATCCATCGTCATCTTTCTGATGTTTTATATGATGCCGATTATACAGGTGTTTGTCACTTCATTTACGAAGTGGGATGGATTTAATTCCCCGGTATTCAATGGACTGAACAACTATATTTCTCTTTTTAAGAGAGGAGCATTTCGTATATCAATTAAGAACCTAATTGCCTGGAGTATCATTGCCATGACACTGCATGTGGGATTTGGTACGCTGGTTGCATTCATTTTATTTTATAAACCCAAGGGCTGGAAATTTACCCGGGCAGTTTATATGATTCCCAACGTTATTTCTGCGGCAGCCTGGGCAATGATTTATCGTTTTATTTTCAACGATGATTTTGGTGCATTAAACTTTTTGATTCGTAAATTTGATCCGGAATTTCATGTGCAGTGGTTTTATAAATCCCCCTATGCATTCTGGAGCGTGACAGCAACCTGGCTTTTTTATGCAGTAATTGTAACGCTATGTGTCCTGGGTGACCTGATGAATATACCAACAGAGTGGATTGAGGCGGCAAAGATTGATGGAGCGAAAGGATGGCAGTTGATACGTTATATTATGTTTCCACTGTGTAGAAACGCCATTGGAACCAGTGTTATCTGTTCTATCACATCCAGAATTACCATGTATGAACAGATTGCGTTAACAACGGCGGGAGGTCCGGGTGATGACACCATGAGCCTTGCCATTATGCTGGTAAACAATGTGACAGATTATAAATATGGACAGGCCAATGCCATTGGCGTGGTGATGTTTCTGATTGGACTACTGATTATGGGTATCGTAAATAAGGTCTTTCGTATGAATGAGTCTGTATACTAAGGAGGAGAGAACATGCAAACATTGAAAAAAATCTTGATCAAAGTGATGATGTACGGTGTCATGCTGTTTGTAATTATCATTTCTCTGTTTCCTGTTTTATGGGTAATCAACGCCTCCTTTAAAACCAATGGAGAGATATTGAGCAATCCGTTTTCCCTGCCCAGCAGCTTTTCTTTTGAAACATATCGCTACTTATTTGAGAATTACAGCTTTGGAAGATATTTTTCCAACTCGCTGTTAGCTGCAGGTGTATCTACCATTGTTTCTCTTTTGTTTTATGCCATGGGTGCTTATGTGCTGGCGAAATTCAAGTTTCCGGGAAGAAATTTATTTTTTACGCTGTTCACCATTACCCTTTTAGTTCCGGCACACAGTCGTACCCAGCCTATTTTCAGCCTGGTTATGCACCTGAAACTTTATGACAACATCTGGGGAGTAACACTGGTGTATCTGTCAGCAGGTATGGCAATGTCCATCTTTTTGTTAAAAGCAGGATTTATGGCAGTACCGAAAGCACTGGATGAGGCAGCATCTATCGAAGGTGCCGGTTTTTTCCGGACTTTTTGGACGATTAACCTTCCCCTCACGAAAGGAGCATTGACCACAGCAGGAATTTTGATGTTCCTGAATAACTGGAATGAATATTACTATGCATCCCTGCTGACCTCCACCGACAAAAACAGAACATTGCCCATTGCCCTTTCCTTCTTTACTAATGAATTTTCCTACAATTACACCAGAATGTTTGCGGCGTTGGCAATTGTAATCATTCCCGGCATTTTGCTATATGCGGTGGCACAGGAACAGGTACAGGCATCGATGGCAGCTACCGGCATCAAAGAATAAGTGTAAATTATTATGACAATGACAGGAGAACAACATGAGCAAAACACAGTTAAATTACCATGCGGGTGAAGGCGCACGGAAGAATTGGATTATAAAAGAACCGCTATTTGATAGGACAAAACTGGGAAAATGCGAGGCAATCTTCTGCCAGGGAAATGGCTATATCGGACAAAGAGCTGCATTGGAAGAACAATATACAGCAGAATGCAGGGATTTGTTTGTGACAGGAACTTTTGATCGGTTTGGTGAAGAAGAAGTAACGGAACTTCCCAATCTGGCTGATTTTACGAATTTTCGTATCTGGATAAACGGAGAAGAATTCCGTATGGATGCCGGGACACTCAAAGACTATGCGAGAGAGCTGGATATCTATACCGGTGTTTTACACCGAAAAGTAATCTGGGTCAGCCCTGCGGGTGCAGAGGTTGAACTGAACTTTGAGAGAATCGTTTCTCTGGCAGAAGAACATGTGATAGCCTTTCGCATTTCCTTACGTTCTCTGAACGGGGATATAAAAGTACGAATTGCAAGCGGCATTGACGGAACCATGTCCAATGGTGGAACCCAGCATTTCCATGAGGGAAATAAAAGACTTTATGATGAAAATCTGATGGAATATACCGCATCCACAGGAGAATCCAAAGTACATATTGTGCAATATGCAGGTCATCGTATCTATCTGCAAGGTAAGGAAATTTCACCCTATCTTTTGCCTGTGATCGAACGACGCTATCTGGGAATCCGTACCGATGTATCGGTTGCGGCAAACAGTGAACTGGTGGTAGAAAAAATTTGCTGTGTATACACCAGCAGGGATAAGGAAGCAAACTTAAAAGAAAAAACGTGGAATACGCAGGAGCGAAGTGTAGAATCAGCCAAATGTTATCTGCTTAGAGGATATGAGGACATTCGTCTTGCTGGTGAAGCAGCATGGAAAAAATACTGGGATACCACAGATATTCAGATTAAGAGCCAGAATCCCTATGACCAGCTGGCAATACGCTTTGCCTTATATCATTTGAATATTATGATAAAAAGAGACGATGACAGAGTGGGCATTGGAGCAAAGGGATTGTCAGGAGAAGGCTATAAAGGACATTCCTTTTGGGATACCGAGATTTTCCTGTTTCCGTTTTATTTATTCACAGATCCGAAAGCAGCAGGAACACTGTTATCCTACCGCGGGAAAAGCCTGCAGGGAGCTCAGAAAAAAGCCTATGAGAATGGTTATCAGGGTGCAATGTTCCCATGGGAATCAGCGTGGCTGGATGATGGAGAGGTAACGCCTGTATGGGGAGGTGCCGACGTGGTAACCGGAGAGCCGATTCCTATTAACACCGGTAAGCTGGAACAGCATATTTCTGCAGATGTCAGCTATGCAGTATGGCAGTATTATATGACAACGCAGGATGAAGATTTCATGAAGAAATTCGGCTATGAAATTATTCTTGCTACAGCGGTGTTCTGGTCAGACCGGGTACAGTGGGAAGGCGATTCCTGCCACATCCGCGATGTCATTGGACCAGACGAGTACAAGGAGCATGTGGACGATAATGCCTATACTAATTATCTTGTGAAATATAACCTGGATTTAGCACTAACTGTTATAGAACTGCTGAAAAAGGAAGACTCTGACCTTTATCAGAAACTGGACGCAAAGTGGAAAATTACAGATAATCTGGGAAGCATCCGCATGGCAGCAGAGAAGATTTATCTGCCTAAAGCAGATACCAATGGGATTATTCCCCAATATGATGGGTATGAAAAACTGAAATATTTAGATCTCACCAAATACAAGGAAAGCGATGTAGTTGGAACTATTTATGAGGATTACAATCAGGATCAGATTGGAGAATATCAGGTTCACAAACAGGCAGATACCATTCTGTTATTATTACTTTTCCCGGAGCTTGTCAGCGAAAAGAATCGGGAGAAAAACTATGAATTCTACGAAAAACGCACCCTGCATGATTCTTCCTTAAGTAAATCCAGTCATGCACTTCTGGCAGCAAAGCTGGGCAGAACCGGAGAAGCCTACGAATTTTTCCGCGGTTGCTGTGACACAGATTTAGGACCGGTAATGACTACATCCGATGCAGGAATCCACAGTGCCTGCATGGGCGGGATCTGGCAGTGCGTGGTACAAGGTTTCGGTGGCGTAGAAGTCAGAAAAGATGGACTTCACATCAATCCGGCATTACCGGAAGCGTGGGAGACTTTGGAGTTCCGGATTGATTATCAGGGAAACAAACTCCGGATATCTGCAGCCCGGGACAGGATCGAGTGCCAGAATCAGGGAAACAGTGAGGTAAGTTTCTTCCATGGGAATCAGAAAAAAACCGTGAATCCTGGTGAAACAATCAGTGTGTAGAAGGATGAAAGAAAGATGAATCATACATATAAAGGAATTATTTTTGACTTAGATGGAGTATTGTGTCATACCGACCATTATCATTACCTGGCATGGAAAAGGCTGGCTGAACGTTTAAATATTCCCTTTAGTGAGCAGGATAACAATCGCCTTCGAGGCGTATCCCGCATGGAAAGCCTGGAAATCATTCTTGAAAAAAGCGAAAAGAAATATAGCCGGGAAGAAAAACAGGCATTTGCAGAAGAGAAAAACGCAGAATACAGAAATCTGTTACAGCAGATGAAACCGGAGGACATTTCAAAAGAAGTCAGAGAGACCTTGGATTGTCTAAAGAAAAAACTCAAACTTGCAGTGGGATCTTCCAGTAAGAATACCCAGTTAATTCTGGAAAAGACGGATATGAAGAAATATTTTGACGCCATTGCAGATGGCAATGATATCCGGAACTCTAAACCGGATCCAGAGGTTTTTCTTCTTGCAGCGGACAGAATTCAACTGACACCGGAAGAATGTCTGGTAGTAGAGGATGCAAAGGCGGGAGTGGAGGCTGCCATCCGTGGTGGATTTGAGTGTGCAGGGATTGGTGATGCCGCTCAGGATGAGCGTGTCACCATAGCATTGAAAAGCTTTGGCGGTCTGCAACAATTAGCATAGTACTAAGAATTCTAAAATGCATAAGGTTTTTATTTTAAAGAAAGTCCGTTTCATTTAATATGAAGTCAGGACTTTCTTTTTCAGTATAATAAATTCAATAAATTTCAAATAAATTTTTTTTCTTTGCAATAAAATGTGTGTTCTGTGCATTAACATAATGAAAGGAGTGAGACAACATTGTTTTTGACGTCAAGAACAGAAGGACTCCATAAAGGAGAGGAAGTTCATCTTGATAATCTGCTCTCAGGCATATCTGCAGGAAATCAGGATGCATTGGAGCAGCTATATCAACATACCAGTCCCGCCATCTATAGTTTTGCTTTTTCTATTTTGAAGAATCCACACGATGCAGAGGATGTACTCCACGACTGCTATGTGGCTGTCTGGTATAACGTATCAACTTATCGTTCGCAAGGGAAACCTTTGGCATGGCTGATGACCATTACCAGAAATTTGTGTCTGCAGCAGTTGAGAGAACGTTCTAAAATGGCAGATTCCTCACAAGAGCAATGGGAACTTTATCTTCCCTCCAATGACAGATTTACCATGGAAGACAGAAACGTATTACTAGCCTGTATGGAACAGCTATCCGATCAGGAACGGCAAATAGTAATTCTCCATGCAGTTTCCGGCTTCAAACATCGGGAGATTGCCGCACTATTAGAACTCCCTCTGTCTACAGTTCTTTCAAAATATAACCGAGCCTTAAAACGGCTGAGACAACATTTGCAATAGGAGGCAGCAGATATGACAGAATATGAGATCAACGAAAAAATTCGACAGGCATATACTCACTCAACTCCGGATATCCTGGATGCTGTTCTTTCCGACTGCAAGAAAGAGAAAGGATGTGCAATTATGATGACAACAAATAAAAAAAGAAAAAGTCTGGTTACACAGTTAGCAGGAATAGCAGCATGCCTGTGCTTACTTATTGGTGGAGGAGCAGTATTCCACAATTACCAGATTAATCATATTGTAGATGCTACCGTATCTCTGGATGTGAATCCCAGTGTGGAAATTCAAGTAAATCAGAAGGAACGGGTATTGAAGGTTATCCCGCTAAACCAGGACGGGGAAATAATTATTGGAGATATGGATTTCTCGGGCAGCGATGTGAATGTTGCGGTAAATGCAATGATTGGCTCTATGCTTCAGAATGGTTATCTTAATGAACTGGCGAATTCCATACTCATTAGTGTAGACAATCAGGATCTTGCCAAAGGAGCTGCATTGCAGGAACGGTTGACTGCTGAAGTGAATAAACTTTTACAAACAGATACTTTTAATGGGGCTGTTCTGAGCCAGACTGTGTCAAAAAGCGATGAACTTCAGAAATTAGCTGAAAAGTATGACATTACCATGGGAAAGGCACAATTGATCCGGGATATTCTTTCTGAAAGCTCACTTCACACTTTTGATGAGCTTGCACATCTGTCCATCAATGAGTTGAATTTGTTACTACACAAAAATCCGACTGCCACCATTCAGGTGGAAACAGTAGGGACTGCCAGCGATAAAGCCTATATCGGTGAAGCAAAAGCAAAAGAAATTGTACTGGGGAAAGCTGGTGTAAATGCCAATAATGTGACCGCATATAAAGTAGAACTGGACACCCATCAGGGCATTATGGTTTATGATGTGGAATTTATATCAGAGGGTCTTGAATATGACTGTGAAATTAATGCCGTCACCGGAGAAGTGATAAAATTTGAAAAGGAAAAGGATGATGCTCCGGTTGCTGTTCCACCTGTTCAAGAAAGCAATCCACCTGCCCCCGTTCAAGAAAACAATCCACCTGCCCCTGCTCAAGAAAGTAATCCATCTGCCCCTGCTCAAGAAAGTAATCCATCTGCCGCTGTGGCTGCACCAGACAATAGCAACCAACCAAATGGAAATCAGACTCCCGGCGAGATTACTTTAGAAAAAGCCAAGGAAATTGCACTGAAACATGCTGGTGTGGAAGCCTCCAATCTTTTTAACTTCAAAGGAGAATTGGATCGGGACGATGGCATGCTTATTTACGAACTGGAGTTTGAGTCAGGTGGATATGAGTATGACTATGAAATTAATGCTGTTACAGGTGCTATCTTGAAGTCAGAAAAAGAATGGGATGATTAATGAAAGGAATATAAATATTAAAGTGTAGAAAGCCCGTGGTTCCGACATAGGATTTGCAATGAATGCAAATGAATGGCGAAACCACGGGCTTTTACATACTTTATAAATTTTCTTAACCCTGTAATCCACTTGCGAAGTTTTATCGTTTACGACTCTCCGCACTTATAATCGTGTGCTTCAAAATCACTGTAGAAGTAATTGTTCCCACACCACCGGGTACAGGACTGATTCCGGCCACCAATGGAGCGACAGCATCGTAGTCCACATCTCCGCATAGCTTTCCATCCGCAAAATTGATTCCCACATCCACAACAATCTGGTTGGGATTGGTAAATTCCGGGGTAATCATTTTCGCAACACCGGCGCAGGCAATGAGAATATCTGCCCGGCGGCACTCCGCCGCCAAATCCTTCGTCCGGGTATGGCAGACCGTAACCGTAGCATTTTTCTGTAACAACAGCATGGACAATGGCTTTCCGACCACTACACTTCGTCCCACAATCACCACACGCTTTCCTGTGCAGTCAATCCCATAACCATCCAGCAACTCCACCACCGCCTGGGGCGTACAGGGGGGATAGGAATCCTTCCTTCCGGCAAAGACACCAGCCAGGTTACATTCGCCCATGCCGTCCACATCTTTTTCCGGTGCAATCAATGAGGAAATCCGCTTTTCGTCCAAAGTTTTGGGCAGAGGACGGAACAACAGAATTCCGTGGGTAGAGCAATCTTCATTCAGGGAAAGAATCAGTGTCTCCAAAGTCTCCTGATTCACATCCGGAGACAGCTCTTTCACCTCCACCTCCGCACCATTGTCATGGAACCGTTTCAGAATTCCCTTTTCGTAAGATAAATCGTCGGGATTGGCTCCAACTCGAAGGATCGTCAGTTTCGGTATAATGCCCCGCTCTTTTAGAGCCTCCAACCGGGGGACGAGAGCGGCACACATGGATTTTACTACCGGCATACCACGCAGCTGACGGACAGAAGAAAACTCCGGTGTCTCCCCGAACCAGGGATTCTGCGCCGGGTCATCCATTCGTGAAGTCAGCAGTTTGGCACGAATCTGCGACTGTAAAGCTTCGCAGCGAATGCAAATGTTTTCCACCTCGGCTGTGGCAGCCCGATTTAATACCTGTGCATAACTTCTATCTTTTAACAGCTTAGTGTTGATAAAAATATTCATGGAAGCAGCTTTTGCGGCAGCTTCACAGGCGGCAGCCCCACAGGCTGCATCGCTCACAGCCAGACGACTTCCCTTTACAGCCAGTTCCTCCAGCACCTCAATGAGAGAAGAACAGGTATGAAGAACCTGTGCGGGAGGTTCAGCAGCTCCCTTCAAAGCTTCTTCCAAAATGGAATCCCGTGCGGGGTCATCCTTGGAGATACCATATGCCCTGGACAGAGGGGCGAAAGCTTTCTCGTCAGCCTCCATCAATTCCAGAAACTGCTGATTGAAACGTGCAGTCTCTGCCAGAATTTTTTGGATGTCTTCTTCATATTCCGCATATTTCCTTTTGCCGGTAGTAAGGGCAGCTACCATTGAGCCCAGTGCGGAGCCAAGGGCACCGAAAAGAGCAGAAGTACCACCCCCTCCCGGTGTAGGAGAAGAAGAAGATAATTGGTTTACATAAGATTTAATCGTCATTTCCATGAATTTGTTTCCCTTAAAAAGCCTGCCACACCGCCAAAGTGTAGCAGGCTTGTCTGATTTTTATTTATTTAACTGTGCAACCGCAGCCTCAACAAATCCTTTAAACAAAGGATGAGGGCGGTTGGGTCTGGACTTTAATTCCGGATGTGCCTGGGTGGCAATGAAGAAAGGATGTCCCGGTAATTCGCACATTTCCACGATACGGTTGTCGGGGGAAGTGCCGGACAGGGATAAGCCACCTTTTGTCAAGGCAGCACGGAAATCATTGTTGACCTCGTAACGATGTCTGTGACGCTCAGAAATTTCGCAGGTTTTGTAAAGCTTATAAGCCAGGGATTCCGGAGCAAGCACACAGGGGTATGCGCCCAGGCGTAACGTACCGCCGATATCCTCCACACCATTCTGATCCGGCATCAATGCGATGACAGGATGGGTGGTATTGGGATCCATTTCAATGCTATGGGCATCGGTAAAGCCCAGAACATGGCGGGCGTATTCTACAATAGTCAGCTGCATGCCAAGGCAAAGACCAAGGAAAGGAATCTGGTGGGTACGGGCATACTGGATTGCTGTAATCATACCCTCAATGCCGCGGGTGCCGAAACCTCCGGGAACCAGTACACCTTGTACATCGGATAAAAGTTCCGCCACATTGTCCTCGGTTACAGTCTCAGAGTCGATCCATTTGATATCCACCGTTGCATGATTCGTGATTCCACCATGCTTTAAAGCCTCTACTACACTGATGTAGGCATCATGGAGCTGCACGTATTTTCCAACCAGAGCCACGGTCACCTTTTTGGTGGGATGACGTAGGTCGTCCACCATCTTTTCCCAATCGGATAAATCCGGAGTCCGGGGATCCAAATGGAGACATTCGCAGGCTACCTGTGCCAGATGTTCCCGCTCCATGGCAAGAGGTGCCTCATATAAATATTCCACATCCAGGTTCTGGAGGACATGGCTGCTGGGAACGTTACAGAACAGAGCAATTTTATCTTTGATGCCCTGGTCTAAAGGATGCTCACTGCGGCATACGATGATGTCCGGCTGGATACCCATTCCCTGCAGATCCTTAACGCTTGCCTGGGTGGGTTTGGTTTTTAACTCCTGGGAGGCATGAAGATAGGGAATTAAAGTCACATGAATGAGAATGGCATTCTCATGTCCCACCTCATGCTGGAACTGACGAATGGACTCCAGGAAGGGCTGGCTCTCAATATCACCGACGGTGCCACCTACTTCGATGATAGCGATTCTTGTGTCCTCATCGGTAAAATTCCGGTAGAACCGGCTCTTGATTTCATTGGTGATGTGGGGGATAACCTGTACGGTGCCTCCGCCGTAATCGCCACGGCGTTCTTTTTGTAATACACTCCAGTAAACCTTACCGGTGGTTACATTGGAATTTTTGCCCAGGCTTTCGTCGATGAAACGCTCGTAGTGTCCCAGATCCAGATCAGTTTCAGCACCGTCATCGGTGACGAAAACCTCGCCGTGCTGAATGGGGTTCATCGTGCCGGGGTCAATGTTGATGTAAGGATCAAACTTCTGCATGGTGACGCTGTAGCCACGGGCTTTCAGAAGTCTTCCAAGGGATGCTGCGGTGATTCCTTTTCCAAGTCCGGAAACAACACCGCCGGTGACAAATACATACTTTACTGCCATAATTTTCTCCTATTCCGGAGCGTTACGCTCGCTGCTTTTTATTCTGCGCCGTGTGGTTGTGAAAAGCCCTTTCTTTATCAATCAGAATAAAGAAAGGCCGCTGTTTCAAGGAGCGCTCCCTGAGGCAGCGGCGCAAGCTACAGAGAGGCGTTAATCTTGGTTAGTAGACCTTCTTGCTGGTCTGGATGGGCTCACTGGTGAGCTCCATGCCCAGCTTTTTGAAAATCTTTATATCCACCTCGGAAAGCATCACCGAGGTGTGAACCTGACATCCTTTCAGCATCGGGAGATGTTCCAGAGCTGCTTTGGCGTTGGCATCACTGCTTGCCGCCAGGGTCAGGGCTATTAACACTTCATCTGTATGGAGGCGGGGGTTTTTTCCGCCCAGATATTTTACTTTTAATTCCTGTATCGGTTCGATGGCTTCCGGCTTGATCAGGCGGGTCTCATGGCTGATTCCTGCCAGATGCTTCAGTGCGTTCAGCAGAAGTGCCGCAGAAGCACCAAGGAAGTCGGTTGTTTTTGAGGTGACAATAACACCATCTGGCAATTCCACAGCGGCTGTGGGCACTCCCAGTTGTTCTGCTCGCTCCTTTGCGGCAACCGTCACCTTTCTGTCATCGGTGGTTATCTTGGCCTGCTTCATCAGCAGTTCGATCTTATAGACCTCTGTCTGCCCGGTGTCTGTCCGGGCTGCCTTATTCAAGGCTGCATAGTAACGCCGGATGATTTCCATATTGGAGGCTTCCCGACATGCCTCATCGTCAACGATGCAGTTTCCTGCCATGTTCACACCCATATCCGTGGGGGATTTGTAGGGACATTCTCCGTAGATGCCCTCAAAGATGGCACTCAGTACCGGAAAAATCTCAATGTCACGGTTGTAGTTGACGGCAGTTTCACCGTAAGCCTCCAGGTGGAAGGGATCAATCATATTCACATCGTTCAAATCTGCAGTTGCAGCCTCGTATGCCAGGTTGATGGGGTGTTTGAGAGGAATGTTCCAGATGGGAAAAGTCTCAAACTTTGCATAACCGGCTTTAATGCCCCGCAGATTGTCATGGTAGAGCTGGGAGAGGCAGGTAGCCATTTTGCCGCTGCCGGGTCCCGGTGCTGTAATGACCACCAGAGGACGGGAGGTTTCGATGTAGTCGTTTTTGCCATATCCGTTCTCGCTGACGATCAGCGGAACATTGGAGGGATAGCCATCAATGGGATAGTGCAGGTAGACCTTGATATTTTTCTTTTCCAGGCGGGCTTTAAACTGGTCGGCACTGATCTGGCCGGCGTACTGTGTGATGACCACACTGCCCACATATAATCCGCGGTTGATAAATTCGTCTCTCAGACGAAGAACATCCACATCGTAGGTGATGCCCAGATCTCCACGGACTTTATTTTTTTCAATATCAGCGGCGCTGATAACGATGACAATCTCTGCATAATCCGCTAACTGCATCAACATGCGCAGCTTGGAATCGGGAGCAAAACCGGGAAGTACGCGGGAAGCATGAAAGTCATCAAAAAGCTTGCCGCCGAATTCCAGATAAAGCTTGTCTCCAAACTGATCAATGCGCTCACGGATGTGCGCAGACTGCATCGACAGGTATTTTTCGTTGTCGAAGCCGATTTTCATAGGTATTCCTTTTCTAAAAAAATAAAATTCTTGTAACTGTTCAGTACCTTCACAGTTACGATGCAAAATCCATTCCAAATCGGCTTCGCCGATGGGATTTTGCATTACTGAATCATTTTCTTACGGTCTCAGCAGTAAATGCTTCGACCTGTACTGAATAGACAAATTCTTTTCTATAGTATCACATTTTTTTCCACACTGGAATAGTAAAAGTTTAGAAATCTTTAATACTTACAAGGATTATTTCATGTGAAAAATATTGATTTATGAATTTGGGGACATTATAATCGTAGATGAGTGTCACGATACTTATAGAATGGAGTAAACCATGGAAAACCAAAATACCCCCAATGGGGATAGAAACCAGAATAATCAAAACAATAATGCGCCCAGAAGGCAAAGCTTCTTCCTATTTTTAACAGCGGCGCTGCTATCCTTGCTCTGTGTCAGCTACTTTATGAAAACCGTATCCGGTTCCAATACAGATGAAATCACCTATAACGAGTTCATTCAAAAGCTGGAAGACGGAGAAATCGACACTGTGGTCATCGGAGACAGCCAACTGACCATCACACCGAAGAAGACACAGAATGACACCAGTGTGACCATTCCCGGAACCTTTATGACCGGACTGGGAAATATGACCACCTATATCACAGGTAAAGCAGAGGATGACACCACTCTGACAGAGCGGTTACTGAAATACAGCGATGTGAAATTCAGCAGAGAAGTGCCGGAAAGCTCCAGCATGCTTCTCTATATTCTTCTTTATTATATTATGCCGATCCTCCTCATGTGGGGACTGCTCAGTCTGCTGTTCCGCCGGATTTCCAAGGGTGGAGGCGGCTTCGGCGGTATGGGAATGGGCGTTGGCAAGAGCAATGCCAAGGTCTATGTGCAGAAGGAAACCGGCATCACCTTTAAGGATGTAGCCGGCGAGGATGAGGCGAAGGAATCCCTGGTGGAGATTGTAGGCTTCCTCCACAATCCGGAACGTTATAATCAGATCGGAGCGAGACTGCCGAAGGGTGCTCTGCTGGTAGGCCCTCCGGGAACAGGTAAAACCTTGCTGGCCAAAGCGGTAGCCGGAGAGGCCGGTGTACCCTTCTTCTCATTGACAGGTTCTGACTTTATCGAACTGTATGTGGGTGTGGGCGCATCCCGTGTCCGTGACTTATTTAAAGAGGCAGAGAAAAATGCTCCCTGTATCGTCTTTATCGATGAGATTGATGCCATTGGACGAAGCCGTGATTCCAAGTACGGCGGAGGCAATGAGGAGCGGGAACAGACTCTGAACCAGCTGCTGGCAGAGATGGATGGTTTTGACGGTAAGAAGGGAATCATTATCCTGGCAGCTACCAACAGACCGGAGATTCTGGATAAGGCGTTGCTGCGTCCCGGCCGTTTTGACCGCCGGATTATTGTGGATAAACCGGATTTAAAGGGTCGTGTGGAGATTCTGAAAGTCCATGCCAAAGATGTAAAAATGGATGAGACCGTGGATCTGGATGCCATTGCACTGGCAACCAGCGGCGCGGTAGGCTCCGACCTTGCCAATATGATCAACGAAGCGGCTATCAATGCCGTCAAAGAAGGAAGAAACCTGGTAAGCCAGAAAGATCTGTACGAGGCAGTGGAGCAGGTTCTGGTAGGTAAAGAGAAGAAAGACCGCATCATGAGTAAGGAGGAGCGCCGTATTGTTTCCTACCATGAGATTGGCCATGCACTGGTCAGTGCGTTACAGAAGGATGCGGAGCCGGTGCAGAAAATTACCATCGTACCTCGTACCATGGGTGCCTTAGGCTATGTGATGCATGTGCCGGAGGAAGAGAAATATCTGAACACCGAGGCAGAGCTCCGTGCCATGTTAGTTGGCCTGGTTGGTGGACGCGCCGCAGAGGAAATTGTGTTTGACACCGTTACCACCGGCGCTGCCAATGATATCGAGAAGGCAACCAATATTGCCCGTTCCATGGTAACCCAGTACGGTATGAGCAAGAAGTTTGGTTTGATTGGACTGGAATCTGTGGAGAGTCGTTATCTGGATGGTCACACTGTCATGAACTGCTCCGATGAGACAGCTACCTTCATTGATGAGGAAGTGATGAAGATACTCAAGGACAGCTACAAGCAGGCGAAGAAACTGTTGAAGGAAAACAGGGATCTGCTGGATAAGCTGGCAGAGTATCTGATTGAGAAGGAGACCATCACCGGTAAGGAATTTATGAAGATTTACCGGAAGGAGAAGGGAATTCCTGAGCCAGAAGAGGATGAAAGCCAGAAGGATAACTGGGCGACCGTGAAAAAGACCGGGGAGCCGAAGACCATGATTACTTCTCCTCGTCCTGCCGTGATGGAGGATAACTGGGAAAAAGAAAAGGCAGCCAGAGAGGCCGACGAGCTGTGGAAGAATCCAAAGGATGCGGGAGCCACCCAGGTTGGCAATATTAAGGTGACACCGGGCATTATCAAAGATCACCCGGAGCATCCCATGAAGGAGGAGGCGGAAACCCAGGCGAAGCAGGATGCAGAGCGTGAGACACTGCACAGCAGCCCGAAGGAGCCTGTGGTAGGCATCTTTTCCCAGGGCAGGCTGCCGGAGACAGGAAAGACGGCGGAACAGCCCCAGGGGGAGGAACAGCCGGAAAAAGAGGAAGCCTCCGAAGAAAATTCTTCAACAAAGAGTGGGGACGATAAGGAAGAATGAACGATCTGATTTTGACATGTAATACGGGCGGCGGACATAATTCCGCAGCCTATGCCATGCAGGAATATATTACCAGCCGGGGTGACAATGCTGTCACTCTGGATTTTATGAAATTGAAAAGTGAAAGAGCCTCCCGGATTGTAGGGGGGCTTTATATCAATATGGCGAAAAATACACCGAGGCTGTTTGGCTTTGTCTATAAGCTGGGGGAGAAAATCAGTTCTCCCAGGCATAAAAGTCCGGTGTATTTTGCCTGTAAAGTGATGGCAAAACGGCTGAAAGCCTGTCTGGTGGGATTTACCCAGCATGTGTCCGACTACATGGATGCCTGTGATATACTGTTTACCAAACCTGGCGACAGCATCAAGGAGCAGGTGGAAAAAGGCTTTGAACTGCTCCACAGTGCCCGGGCAAGAGAGCAGATGCAGGCGGCGCAGGCAGCAAACCGATTGCAGTTTCCTTTGGTGCGCTCATGTCCCTGTATCCCCTGCTGAAAAGAGGAAGGGAAATGCCGGAACAGACAGAACTGGAACAGGAGTCCTGATGTTTAATTTTGAAGAAGAACTGAAAAAGCTCCCGAAGAATCCGGGAGTCTATATGATGCACGATGCCAATGATTCCATCATTTATGTAGGAAAAGCGGTAAATCTCCATAACCGGGTTCGCTCCTACTTCCGCAAAATTGTGGGGCGGGGACCCCAGATTGACAAGATGGTGGAGCAGATTGCACGATTTGAATATATTGTGACCGATTCCGAGCTGGAGGCACTGGTGCTGGAGAACAATCTCATCAAGGAGCATTGCCCCAAATACAACACCATGCTGAAGGATGATAAGACCTATCCTTATATCAAGGTGACTCTTGGGGAAGACTATCCAAGAGTTCTTTTTTCCCGGCAGATGAAGAAGGACAAATCCAAATATTTCGGGCCCTACACCTCGGCGGCAGCGGTAAAGGATACCATCGAACTGCTGAACCGGCTGTACTGTCTCCGCACCTGTAACCGGGTACTGCCACGGGACATCGGATTGGACAGACCCTGCTTAAATTTTCACATCAAGCAGTGTCTTGCCCCCTGCCAGGGATATATTTCCAAAGAAGATTACCGGGGGCGGATCAATCAGGCCATGGACTTTCTCAACGGAAATTATGCTCCCCTGCTTAACGATCTGCAGGAAAAAATGCTGCAGGCATCGGAAAATATGGAGTTTGAGGATGCCATCCGCTACCGCGACCTTTATAACAGCGTGAAAAGCGTGGCACAGAAACAGAAGATTACCGACAGTGACGGAGAAGATAAGGATATTATCGCCCTGGCAAAAGAGGACACCGATGCGGTGGTGCAGGTATTTTTTGTCCGGGATGGCAAACTGATCGGCAGGGAACATTATTATATGACACATGTGTCAGGACAAAGCAAAGCCCAGATTCTGCTGGATTTTGTGAAACAGTTTTATGCCGGAACACCTTATATTCCCAAGGCGCTGGTGTTACAGGAAGAAATTGAGGATATCGGAATTCTGGAGAAATGGCTCTCTGCCAGAAAAGGGAACCGGGTTTATATCCAGGTGCCAAAAATTGGCACCAAGGAAAAGCTGGTGGAACTGGCGGCACAGAATGCCAGGCTGGTGTTAAGCCAGGATAAAGAGCGTATCAAGCGGGAAGAGGGCAGAACCATCGGAGCGGTGAAAGAAATCGCCGGATGGCTGGGACTGGAACCGGAGAAACTGGTGCGGATGGAGGCCTTCGATATTTCCAACATCAGCGGTTTCCAGAATGTAGGTTCCATGGTAGTCTACGAGAAGGGGAAACCCAAGCGCAGTGACTACCGGAAATTCCGTATCAAGACGGTTTCCGGTCCCGATGATTATGCCTGCATGCATGAGGTGCTGACCAGACGGTTGGTACACGGCATGGAAGAAAGCAGGGAGCTGGAGGAGAAGGAACTGGAGAAGGAGTTTGGCAGCTTTTCCAGACTGCCGGATCTGATTCTCATGGATGGCGGGCGTGGACAGGTCAACATTGCTCTCCGGGTGCTGGAGGAACTCCACATCCACATTCCCGTGTGCGGCATGGTCAAGGATGATAACCACCGCACCAGAGGTCTTTATTATAATAATGTAGAAATTCCCATTGATTCCCGTTCTGAGGGCTTTAAACTCATCACCCGGATACAGGACGAGGCGCACCGCTTCGCCATTGAGTACCATCGTTCCCTGCGCTCCAAATCCCAGGTAAAATCCGTGCTGGATGACATACCGGGAATCGGTGAGGTACGGCGGAAAGCACTGATGCGCCATTTTAAATCCATTGAAGATATCAAGAACGCAGAGGTGGAGGAACTGCTTCAGGTGGACGGCATTAACCATCCCCAGGCGGAGGCAATCTACACCTTTTTTAGAAAACAGGAGCAATCCTCCGAGAAAGGCAAAGCATGAAAAATAGTAAAACAAAACTTCTGATTCTCATACCCGTACTGCTTGTGGCAGGCATCTACTATTATGTGGCGCTGCCGGCAATCAACATCCACTCCGCAGGCTTGTGGTGGTTTCTGATTTTCGCCCTGGCAGTAGTCTTTGTGATTCATATTGTCCGCAGGGCTGCAGGTAAAGCCGGAAAAAAGATTGTGGGTTACACCCCCGTGGAAATCAGCCTGAAAGGCGATAAGGCAGGAAAAATCCTTCTTATTCTGATTCTGGCAGCCATTGTCATCTTTTTTGTGGGAGATATTTTATCCTCCCCCTTTATCAACGCCCGGAAATATCAGCAGCTGATGACGGTGGAAGACAGGGTATTTACCCAGGACATTGCCCCGGTGGACTACAATACCATCCCTCTGTTGGACAAATCCTCTGCCGCAATTTTAGGAGACCGGAAAATGGGAAGCATGGCAGACATGGTTTCCCAGTTTGTGGTGATGGACGAGTACAGCCAGATTAACTTCCGGGGCAGGCCTACCAGAGTCAGTCCCCTGGGCTACGCCAGCCCCATCAAGTGGCTGACGAACCAGAAGAACGGTATCCCTGCCTATATGCGCATCGACATGTCTACCCAGGAGACGGAATGTGTGAAACTGGAGCAGGGCATCCACTATTCCAAGGCAGAATATTTTAACCGGAACATTTACCGTCATCTCCGGTTTCACTATCCGACCTATATCTTTGACAGCCAGATTTTCTTCGAGATTGATGAGGACGGTGTTCCCTACTGGGTATGCCCGGTGAAAAAATTTAATATCGGGCTCTTTGGGGGACAGACCGTGGGCAGAGTGGTGCTTTGCAACGCAGTGACCGGCGAGTGCATTGACTACGCCGTGGAGGATGTGCCCCAGTGGATAGACAAGGTGTACTCCGCAGAACTGCTCATGGATCTGTATGATTATCATGGTACCCTACAGCATGGCTTCTGGAACAGCGTGCTCTCCCAGAGAGACTGCCTCCAGTCCACCAACGGTTACAATTATATTGCCCTGGACGATGATGTGTGGGTTTACACCGGCGTCACCTCCGTCAATGCCGATCAGTCCAACGTAGGCTTTGTACTGATGAACCAGCGTACCATGGAAACCCGTTACTACCAGATGGAAGGAGCCATCGAGGATTCCGCCATGTCCTCTGCAGAGGGTAAAGTGCAGAACCTGGGCTACCGCTCCACCTTTCCCCTGCTGTTGAACATTGACGGGGAGGCGACCTACTTTATGGCACTGAAGGATGCGGCAGGTCTGGTGAAGATGTATGCCATGGTAAATGTCCAGCAATACCAGTATGTGGCTACCGGCGATACAATCCGGGACTGTGAGAAAATGTACCGGGAAATGCTGGTTTCCAAGGGCATTTCTACCGTTGCGCCGGGAGAACTGCAGGAAACGGCAGGTATCATTGAAGTGTTGCAGCCTGTGGTGCTGGAAGGAAATACCCACTATTATCTGTGTCTGCAGGGAGACGACCATATCTATGATGTGGATTTAAGCAATACCGCTCTCATCGATGCAATCCGTTTCCGGGTGGGTGACCGGGTGAAATTTGCCTACGAGCAGACCGGCTCCTTGTGTACGGTTACGGAATTGAAAGAATGATTGAAAGAATAGGGTCACTTACGATTGCAGTTGCAAAATGGTTATGCTAGAATATAAATAGAATTCGCATAAAAACGATTATGCAAGGAGAATACTATGGCGACTGTAAAACTCACAGCTTTTGTGGAAAAAATGAAATTGGAAAATCTGACTCCGGAGGTCAGCGTCTCTAAGATTAAAATCTCCCAGCCGGATATCAACCGTCCCGCGTTACAGCTGACGGGATATTTTGAGCATTTTGAGGAAACCCGCATCCAGGTTATTGGATTTGTGGAGTATACCTACATGCAGAACAACATGTCTGACGAGCAGAAGGAGGAGATTTACGCCCAGCTTTTCAGCTACAAGGTACCCTGTGTGGTTTTCTGCCGTGACATGATGCCGGATGAAATCTTCCTGGCAAAAGCCAACGAGTATCAGATTCCCGTATTTTTAAGCAAAAAATCCACCTCTGCGTTTATGGCAGAGGCTATCCGCTGGCTCAATGTAAAGCTGGCACCCTTTATCTCCGTACACGGCGTCCTGGTGGATGTCTACGGCGAAGGTGTCTTAATCACCGGCGAGAGCGGCATCGGTAAATCCGAGGCAGCACTGGAGTTAATCAAGCGTGGCCACCGTCTGGTTACCGATGATGTGGTGGAAATCCGCAAGGTCAGTGATGAGACGCTGATCGGTACAGCTCCGGATATCACCAAGCACTTTATCGAACTGCGTGGTATCGGTATTATTGACGTGAAAGCTCTGTTTGGTGCATCCAGCGTGCGTGAAACCCAGAATATTGATCTGGTCATCAAGCTGGAGGACTGGGATAAAGATAAAGAATATGACCGTTTAGGGCTGGAAGAGGAATATATTGAGTATCTCGGCAATAAGGTAGTATGCCACAGTATTCCCATCCGTCCCGGACGAAATCTGGCAATCATCTGCGAATCCGCAGCGGTCAACCACAGACAGAAAAAGATGGGCTACAATGCAGCACAGGAATTATACAAACGGGTGCAGGCAAATCTGGCAAAAAGACGTGAGGAGGAAGAAGAATAATGGGCAAAAAATACTTATTTGGTGTGGATGTGGGTGGAACCACAGTGAAATCAGGACTGTTTGACATAGAAGGCAATTTGTTGGACAAATGGGAGATTCCCACCCGCAGAGAGGACAAGGGAAGCCATATCCTGGAGGATGTGGCAGACAGCATCAAAGCTAAAATGACAGAAAAAGGTATTCAGAAAGAGGAAGTCAAAGGCGTGGGAATCGGAACCCCGGGTCCCGTCAACGATGAGGGCGTGGTATTAAAGGCCGTAAATCTGGGCTGGGATGTTGTAAACGTTTCCCAAACGCTTTCCGGACTGATTGACCTGCCGGTAAAAGCCGGAAACGATGCTAACGTAGCAGCACTGGGCGAAATGTGGAAAGGTGGCGGCCAGGGTTATAAGAATCTGGTGGCAGTTACCCTGGGAACCGGTGTCGGCGGCGGCATCATCTTAAACGGCAAAATTCTCACGGGAGCCAACGGATCTGCAGGCGAGATCGGACATATTCATGTACAGGACGATGAGCCGGAGACTTGCGGCTGTGGAAACCACGGCTGCCTGGAGATGTACGCCTCCGCAACCGGTATTGTGCGCCTGACCGAGCGCAGACTGGCACAGGACGATATGCCCAGCACCCTGCGTGAAGGAGAAATTTCTGCCAAAACCGTATTTGATGCGGTGAAAGCAGGGGATATTCTTGCTATCGAGGTGGCAAAAGTATTTGGCGAGTACTTAGGCAAAGCACTGGCATCCATCGCCGGTGTGATTGACCCTGAAATTTTCGTTATCGGCGGTGGCGTATGCAAAGCCGGAGAAGTTTTATTCGACTACATCTGCCCTGCCTATGAAAAGAGTGTATTCCATGCATGCCGTGGCGTGAAGTTTGCCCTTGCTACCCTGGGCAATGATGCAGGAATTTACGGTGCAGCCCGTATGATGTTAGACTAAATAAAATGAGTTGGTGAACATGATTAGCAATATTTTCCTAGAGAACCTGAAAAGACTGATACCTGCCGAAAATATCAAGCTACAGGAACCGATGAATCAGCATACCACCTTCCGTACCGGAGGGGTGGCAGATTGCTTTTTGACAGTACAAAATGGGGAACAGCTGCGAAAGCTGATCCCCTATTTCCGTGAAACAGAACATGATTTCTTTGTATTGGGACACGGTTCCAACCTTCTGGTGAGCGATGAAGGATACCGGGGAATTATGCTCCGCCTGGCGGGTGAACTGGCACAGATCAGGGTATGCGGGGAGCGTATCCATGCCGGAGCAGGGGCATCCATGGCACGGGCAGCACGGGCAGCCTGTGAACACGGACTTACCGGTCTGGAATTTGCCAGCGGCATTCCTGGCAGTATCGGTGGTGGTGTGGTGATGAATGCAGGAGCCTATGATGGTGAGATGAGCCAGGTAGTGGAAACGGTCACGGTGATGGACATGGAGGGAAATCTGCTGGAACTGGATCACGATTCCATGGAATTCGGATACCGGGACAGTGCGATCAAAAACCGTCCGTATATCGTGCTGGAAGCCTGCTTTCATTGCAAACCCGGTGATCCGGAGAAAATTGCGGCATACATGGAGGAACTGGCAGCACGCAGACGGGAAAAACAACCCTTGGAGTATCCCAGTGCAGGAAGCACCTTTAAACGCCCGGCAGGGTATTTTGCCGGCAAACTGATTATGGATGCGGGACTGCGGGGATACAGCGTAGGAGATGCCCAGGTTTCGGAGAAACACTGCGGCTTTATTATCAACAGAGGAAATGCTGCCTCTTCAGACATCAACCGTTTGATTGAAACCGTGCAGCAGCAGGTGAAAGAAAAGTTTGATGTGAAGCTGGAACCGGAAGTTATCCGGGTAGGCAGATTTTAATAATTTAATTTGAGGTCCACTCAGCAGTAAAACACTTGCTGTTTTGCTGCGTAAGTACATGATTCAGGTGCGAGCAGACTCCTTTTGCGGAGCAAAACTTAGAATGAGTCTGCGAATCATTACTGGAACGAGGTACGAGTGAACAGTAAGGGGTCAAAAGATGAGACTTGTCATTGTCACGGGTATGAGTGGCGGAGGAAAAAGAACTGCCATGAAAATGCTGGAGGATGTGGGATTTTACTGCGTAGATAATCTTCCGGTATCCTTTATCGAGAAATTTGTGGGACTGGTTTCCGCACCCAATAACGAGATCAGCAAGGTTGCCCTGGGACTGGATGCCAGGGCAAATCAGTCCTTTGAGGAAGTGGAGCGTATTCTGGAAAATCTCCGAAAGGACGGCTGTAAATTTGAGATCCTGTTCATGGATGCCAGCGATCAGGTACTTTTAAAGAGATATAAAGAAACCAGACGTGTCCATCCTCTGGCTCCCGCAGACCGGGTGGAAGACGGTATTGCCAGAGAACGGGAAATTTTAAAGGAAATCAAGGGAAAGGCAGACTATGTCATTGACAGCTCCAGCCTGCTCACCCGGGAACTCAAAGAGGAACTGGATCGCATTTTCGTCCAGAATAAAGAGTACAACAGCCTGATGATCAATATTGTATCCTTCGGCTTTAAAAACGGGATTCCGGCAGACGCAGATCTGGTATTTGATGTGCGTTTCCTGCCGAACCCCTTCTATATTGACGAACTCAAGCACAAGACCGGAAAGGACAAGGAAGTGCAGGACTATGTCATGCAGTATGAAGAGTCCGCGGTTTTTCTGGACAAGCTGGAGGATCTGCTGGAATTTCTGGTACCCAATTATGTGAAAGAAGGAAAGTATCAGCTGGTGATCGGCATCGGCTGTACCGGTGGAAAACACCGCAGCGTAACACTTGCCAACGAACTGTATAAGAGAATGAAAGGCAAGGGGAATTACGGCTTGAAACTGTCCCACAGGGATATCAAACAGGGGATTTAAAAATGTCCTTTTCAAGTGATATGAAAGACGAACTGGTCAGGCATGTGAGTGCATCCCGGCATTGTCAGCTGGCGGAACTCTCTGCAATTTTGCATTTTTGCGGGATCTGGCACCGGAATGAAGAAGGAAAACCGGTGCTGGCACTGCAGACGGAAAATGACTGCGTCATAAGAAAGTGCTTTACATTATTGAGAAAAGCATTTAATATAAATACGGATATCGTGCCGAAATCCCATGCTTTGGTGGATATTCCCCTGAAGGAGGCTGTGTTGGAAAAGCTTTTGCGGGGGACAAAATATCTGGACGAGGAAGGGTTGAAACGGTTTTCCACACCGGTCAGCCAGCTGGTGTTAAAAAATTCCTGCTGTAAGCGGGCGTTTATCCGTGGCGCTTTTTTGTGTGTCGGCTCTATGAGCGATCCGGAAAAGAGTTATCATCTGGAGTTTGTCTGTGATGACCTGTCACAGGCAGAACAGATTCAGAATGAACTTCGTAATTTTGACATTGAGGCAAAAGTAATAGCACGCAAGAAATATCAAGTGGTTTACATAAAAGAAGGCTCTCATATCTCAGACCTTCTCAATGTCATGGAAGCCTATGTGTCACTTATGAATTTTGAAAACCAACGGATCTATAAAGATATGAGAAACAGTGTGAACCGCAGGGTCAACTGTGAAGCAGCCAACATTACGAAGACGGTAACTGCGGCATCCAGGCAGGTAGAGGATATCATATTGATCCGGGATACACAAGGTTTGGAAACACTTCCTGATAATTTGCGGGACATGGCGCTGGTGCGGCTGGAACATCCGGATGCGGCACTTGGTGAGCTTGGACAATACCTGGCTTATCCGGTAGGAAAGAGTGGGGTAAATCATCGACTTCGAAAATTAAGTGAGATTGCAGATAACATCAGGACATGTTGAGGAGGAAAATATTATGATGAAGAAAGAAATGCAGATTCAGTTGGCCGGTGGCTTGGAAGCCAGACCGGTGGCTATGCTGGTGCAGGTGGCAAGTCAGTATGACAGTACCATTTACATTGAAGCTGAGGGCAAGAGAGTCAATGCCAAAAGCATCATGGGAATGATGAGCCTGGGAATGGATTCCGGAGAGACTGTTACGGTAAGTGCTGATGGAGAAGACGAAGCAGCAGCCATTGAAGGAATCGAAAAATTTTTAAGCAACAAGGATAACTAATGACGGAAAGCGAGTGTCTTAACAGATTCTCGCTTTTGTGTATTTATTCCATAGAAATGAAAACCTTGTTACGGAGGATTATTTTTATGAAGAAATTATTGTTCATCTATAATCCCAGAGCCGGAAAGGAACAGATTCGCAGCAATCTGCTGGATATCATCGATACCTTTGTAAAGGCGGGCTACGAGGTGACGGTCTATCCCACCCAGGGACCGGGGGATGCAGTCCGGGCCGTGAGGGAGCGCAAAACCGGTTACGATCTGCTGGTGTGCAGCGGTGGAGACGGTACACTGGATGAGGTTGCCACCGGAATGATGCAGTGCGAGGAGCGGATTCCCATCGGATATGTGCCGGCGGGAAGCACCAACGATTTTGCCGCTTCCCTGCATATTCCTAAAAACATGAAGGCAGCAGCAGATGCTGTGGTGAACGGCAGGCTCTTCCCTTGTGACATTGGAGCCTTTAATCAGGATACCTTTGTGTATATTGCAGCCTTCGGTCTGTTTACGGATGTTTCCTATGAGACCAGGCAGGATATGAAAAATGCCCTGGGACATATGGCATATATTGCGGAGGGGATGAAGCGTCTCTCCGCCATTAAAGATTATCCGATCAAGGTTACCCATGGCGGGATGACCGTGGAGGGCAATTTTATTTTCGGCATGGTCACCAACTCCATCTCTGTAGGTGGTTTTAAAGGAATCACGGGTCAGAATGTGGCGCTGGATGACGGATTGTTTGAGGTGACACTGATCCGCAAACCGGAGAATCCGATGGATCTGAACCGCATTATTGCAGCCCTCTTAAATCCCAAGGTGGATTCCGGCTATATGTATTGCTTTAAGACGGATTATCTGGTGGTGGAGGCGGAGGAGGAAGTCTCCTGGACACTGGACGGAGAATACGGCGGAAGTCATACCCGTGTGGAGATTGAAAATAAGCATCTGGCATTGCAAATTTGCGTTCCGTAAGCTATAATCAGTATGAAAAACTTCGGGTTGTGCAACAATTCTGTGGACAACCCAGAATAAATACAAATGGAGGTAATTACTATGGCATTAGTTTCTGCAACAGAAATGCTCAAAAAAGCAGTTGCTGGTCACTACGCAGTAGGACAGTTCAACATCAACAATCTGGAATGGACAAAGGCTATCCTGTCCACCGCTCAGGAGTTAAATTCCCCTGTAATCCTTGGTGTATCCGAGGGTGCTGGTAAATACATGGGTGGATATGATGTAGTTATGGGTATGGTAAATGGTCTGATCAAAGACCAGAATATCACGGTTCCTGTAGCAGTACATCTTGACCACGGCAGCTATGATCACTGCTTCAAATGCATCGAAGCTGGTTTTCCTTCCATCATGTTTGATGGTTCTCATTATTCCATTGAGGAGAATGTTGAGAAAACTACAGAGTTAGTAAAAGCTGCTCACGAGAAAGGCATTTCCATCGAGGCTGAGGTTGGTTCCATCGGCGGCGAGGAAGACGGCGTAATCGGTATGGGTGAGTGCGCAGATCCCGCAGAGTGCAAAAAGATCGCTGATCTTGGCGTAGATTTCCTGGCAGCAGGTATCGGTAACATTCACGGCAAATATCCTGCAGACTGGAAGGGCTTGCAGTTTGATGTTCTGGCTGCTGTAAAAGAGCAGACCGGAGATCTTCCTCTGGTTCTTCACGGTGGTACAGGTATTCCTGATGATATGATTACCAAGGCAATTTCCTTAGGTGTTGCTAAGATCAACGTAAATACCGAGTGTCAGTTAGTATTCGCTGATGCTACCCGTAAATACATTGAGGCTGGTAAAGATCTGGAAGGCAAGGGCTTCGATCCTCGTAAACTTCTTGCTCCCGGTTATCAGGCTATCAAAGATAAAGTAAAAGAGAAGATGGAACTGTTCGGTTCTGTTGGAAAAGCCTGAGTTTTATCAGAGCGTAAATTGTAGAGTCCGTGTGAGGAACTCGTTTGCATTCATGACACACTTTCGTTTGGAGGAAAATCGCAGCGGCACATAAGGCGCGACAACACCGCGCCTAAATGCCGGCGTTTTCCTACAGTCATTCATTGCAAATCGAGTACCTCGCCCGGGCTTTTTTCAATTTCCGGTAATTAAAAAATAGAGGACATGGGTCATGAATGCAAACGAATACCGACACAGCGGGCGTCCGTCAAATAACAAAATGGAAAACAACCCCGGAAAAGGGAGGATGCCAGGTAAACTGACTTTACCTGGCATTATTATGAAAAAGTATTTAAAAAGCAACTTCGTTAATGTCTTGCTTCATTTGATAATACTAGTATAGATTTCAGAAATGACAAAATCATGTGCATCCCGTAAAGATTCTTTAAATAAAATGTAAACAAAAAATGAACGAGAGTCACTGCCCAAAAGCAATGACTCCCGTTTTTTAGGGAAAATCCTTAGCATTTCTCGGGTTCGGGATAATCCACGCCGAAGGTTTCCACGGTAACCGTTTTGATTTTCTGATCCTGGAGAGGTCTGTCGGAATAGTCAGTAGCAGTCTCTGCAATCTTATTGACATTTTCCATACCCTCAATGACTTTACCGAAAGCGGCATACTGTCCGTCCAGATGGGGAGCGTCCTTGTGCATGATAAAGAACTGGCTTCCTGCAGAGTCAGGCATCATGCTGCGTGCCATGGAAAGTACGCCTGCAGTGTGCTTTAAGTCATTTTTTACGCCATTGTAAGCAAACTCTCCCTTGATGCTGTAGCCCGGGCCACCCATGCCGGTTCCTTCCGGATCACCGCCCTGAATCATAAAACCCTTGATGACTCTGTGGAAAATCAGACCATCATAAAAGTTTTTCTGAATCAGGCTGATGAAGTTATTTACGGAGATGGGAGCTGTTTCCGGATAAAGCTCTGCCTTAATCATATCTCCATTTTCCATAGTAAAAGTAACAATCGGATTCTGTGCCATTGTTTTTCATCCTTTCTTCCTATAATATAGTAAATAGAATACCTGTATTTTATATGATTTCTACAGGTCTGTCAAAAAAGGAATCCATTTATGCTTCGCAAAATTTTTTACCGATTGCCACCGGAGGAGGGGGCGTACCTTAATACCATAGAAAATCTGCAAATGATTCCCTTGCCCGGGGAAATGCCAAAGGAAGAAAATACCCTGGAAAATGCCCTGCTGGTGACGGACAGCCAGACATGTATTGACCGGCTGCGGGAAATCTGGGATACCCTGGGAAACCATGAGACGGCAATCTATCCCATCATTGGCGTGGAAAGCAGCGGACAGCTTACCGGATGTAATTATGTGGTGGAGAACGTGGAGGACCTGGACGAGGAATTTTTTGACCGTATTTACCGCCGGGTACATCGGTTACCCTGGACGGTGATTGAAACTGCACATTGCATTCTTCGGGAAACCACCCGGGAGGATCTGGACAGAATTTATGAAATGTATGAAGATCCTGACATGACGGCATATATGGATGCCCTGTACCGGGAAAAAGCGGAGGAAGCAGAGTATCTCCGGGAATATCAGGACAAAATCTACGCTTTCTATGGCTTTGGTGTCTGGAGCGTGGTGGAAAAGGAGAGAGGTCTGGTTATTGGCAGGGCAGGAATCAGCATGCGTGAGGGCTGCGAGGAACCGGAGCTTGGTTTTTGTATTGATAAAAATTTCCGGCATCATGGTTACGCCCTGGAGGTGTGTGAGGCGATTCTGTACTTTATGATGGAAGAATACCAAGTCCCGGCGTTCCAGGCGCTGGTGCGTCCAGGAAATGAGGCATCGGTGGGTCTGCTGGAGCATCTTGGCTTCCATTATCGGGAAGATGTGATGGTGGATGGGAAAGTTCATCGGAGATTTCTGTTGGTTACCAATAAGGCTCCGCAGGAATAAAACGTTCCAAAAAATGTAACAAAATTTTTTATGGCTTATGCCCAAATTCTTCAAAATTTCCCAAATCTAAAAAAATTATAAAATATCAATTGACAGATAAAAATCCGGGTGCTAAACTCTGGAACATAAAGCAAAGGCGCTGAAGGAAATCCCCTCAGTGCCTTTTTCGTTTCCTGGAAAGTATTGTCCTGTGAAACGAAAACTTTACAGGGATGCGCACCTGTTTTACCTATACGATACTCTTGGAACCACAAAGCCGTGGAACGAAAGGAGTGTCGTTTTTTTATGGAAGAAAATAACGGAAAAACAAGGAGGAAAGTCCTCTGCTCGTCAGAGAACTCGCATTTTTCCTTCGGAAAAACAAGGAGGACAGATTATGACAGAAGAAATTATGAGTGCAATTTCGGATTCAACATTTGGCGTCTGGTTTTTGATCGGTGTCGCATTGGTGTTCTGGATGCAGGCAGGCTTCGCAATGGTGGAGGCTGGTTTTACCAGAGCAAAAAACGCAGGAAACATCATTATGAAAAACCTGATGGACTTCTGTATTGGTACGGTTGTATTTATTGTAATTGGTTTCAGCTTATTACTGGGTGAGGATCTGGCTGGTATCATTGGAAAACCCGGATTTGATATTTTCACCGATTATGCAAACTTTGACTGGTCGAATTTCGTATTCAACCTGGTATTCTGTGCAACCACAGCAACCATCGTATCCGGTGCTATGGCAGAGAGAACAAAGTTCTTATCCTATTGTATCTACTCCGCAGTGATTTCCGCAGTGATCTACCCCATTGAAGCACATTGGATCTGGGGCGGCGGCTGGTTATCCCAGATCGGATTCCATGATTTTGCAGGTTCTGTAGCCATTCATATGGTAGGTGGTACTTCCGCTCTGATCGGCGCTGCACTGCTTGGACCCAGAATCGGTAAATTCGTAAAAGATAAGAGCGGTAAGATCACAAAGGTAAACGCTTTCCCCGGACATAACCTTCCCATTGGTGCTTTAGGCGTATTCATCTTATGGTTAGGCTGGTATGGATTTAACGGTGCAGCAGCTACCAGTGTAGAACAGTTAGGTTCCATTTTTGTAACAACTACCATTGCTCCTGCAGTGGCAACCGTAGTATGTATGATTTTTACCTGGATCAAATACGGCAAACCCGATGTTTCCATGTGTCTCAATGCTTCTTTAGCAGGTCTGGTAGCCATTACCGCTTCCTGTGATGTGACGGATGTGGTTGGTTCTCTGGTTATCGGTTCTGTAGCCGGTCTGCTGGTCGTATTTGGAGTTTGGTTCTGTGATAATGTTATTCGTGTTGATGACCCTGTAGGAGCGGTGGCAGTTCACTGCTTAAACGGTATCTGGGGTGGCATTGCAGTTGGCTTATTTGCCACCACTTCTGCTCCCGGAAATGATACACTCACCGGTCTTTTCTATGGCGGTGGATTCAAATTGCTAGGGATTCAGCTGTTAGGTATTCTGTGTGTTATCACATGGACAGCTGTAACGATTACCATTGTATTTTTGATCATCAAGAAAACAGTTGGCTTACGTGTTTCTGCCGAGGAAGAAATTGTTGGCCTGGATGCAACCGAGCATGGACTGCCCAGTGCATATGCAGGATTTGCGATTCAGGATATGTCTGCAACCATGGATATCAATGAGAACACCGATTTAGGTGAAGGCTCATATGAAAATGCAACAGAAGCGCAGAAAACAGCTGCTGTCAAAGTCGTAAAAGAAAAGACCCTTGATGGAGCCGGAGCAGAGGTAGATACCGGAATGCACAAGGTAACCATCATTGCAAAGCTGGCAAGATTCGATGCACTGAAGAATGCTTTGAATGAGGTAGGCGTTACCGGTATGACCATGACTCAGGTAATGGGCTGTGGTGTACAGAAAGGTGCCGGTGAGTACTACCGTGGAGTTGAGATGGATGCCACCCTGCTTCCCAAGGTAAAAGTAGAAGTCATTGTCAGCAAGATTCCGGTAGACAAGGTTATCGAGGCAGCAAAGAAAGCCCTCTATACCGGCCATATCGGTGATGGCAAGATCTTTGTATACAATGTCATGAAAGTTGTAAAAGTCCGCACGGGCGAAGAAGATTATGCAGCCCTGCAGGATGTGGAATAGCGTTCCTCTAATCCCTTAGTTTTAGTATATCAGTGTCTGTCCTGACAGACGCGGCAAAGCCCCAGGTGCTTCCACCACCTGGGGCTTTGCTTATTCAAAAATTTTTCCGGTGAAATAACAAAGTTTAACTTCCAGAAAACTGTTGATAATAAATATTTAGTGAAGTATAATTTAGTAAATCGTACTTTACTAAATTGCAAATTACTAAATGACACCTTACTAAATGCTTTGGAGAGATGCTTATGTTTATCGGCAGAGAGCAGGAACTGAATACTTTAAATAAATTATATCAGTCAGACAAGTTTGAATTTGCAGTGATTTACGGGCGCCGCCGTGTGGGAAAAACGGCACTGATCCGTGAATTTATCAAAGATAAGGAAACCATTTTCTTTACCGGAGTGGAAACCAATGCCAAACAGAATCTGGAAAACTTTTCAAAAAGTATTATGGAATACAGTACAGGAATTCCGGTGGATACATCTTTTGCCTCTTTCCAGACCGCAATGGAGTATGTTTTTGAACTTTCCAAAACGAAAAGACTGGTGCTGGTCATTGACGAGTACCCTTATGTGGCGCGGGCATCCAAGAGTCTGGCATCCACCCTTCAGTTTTTAATTGATAAAAATAAAGACACCTCCAAACTGCTTCTTATTCTCTGTGGCTCCTCCATGTCCTATATGGAGGATAATGTATTGGCTTACAAGGCACCGCTTTACGGCAGACGAACCGCTCAGTTGAAAATCCAGCCCTTTGACTTTTTTGAGGCTTGCCGGTATCTGACAAAATTCTCAAACTTTGACAAAGCGCTGGCTTATGGATTTATCGGGGGAACTCCTCAGTATCTGATGCAGCTTGATGAACGCTTATCCATTGAGGAAAATATCAAGAATACCCACCTCAATCCGACATCTTCAATTTTTGAAGAACCCAACAATCTGCTGAAACAGGAAGTGAGGGAGCCTGCCATCTATAATGCGGTTATCACTGCCATTGCCGCAGGCTGTTCCAAAATGAATGAAATATCCACCAATATCGGAGAGGATACCAGTGTCTGTACCAACTATATTAAGAATTTGATAACACTGGGAATTATCAAAAAAGAATCTCCCTATGGGGAAAAGGCGAGCCGTAAAAGCATTTATTCCATTGCTGACAATATGTTTCGTTTCTGGTATCGGTTTGTGCCGGAAAATACATCCATCATCACCCGTGGGGCAGCAGACCTTGCCTATCAGCGAATCGCGCCGGAACTGCCTCACTATATGGGAGGTGTGTTTGAGAAAATTTGCCGGCAGTATCTCTGGGAACTTTTGTTGGAGGGAAAATGCGCCGTAAATTTCAACGACCTGGGACGCTGGTGGGGGACAAACCCGAAAACCCGTACCCAGGAAGAAATTGACATTATGGGAGCGGATAAAGATTTCGCTCTTTTTGGTGAGTGCAAGTGGACAAATGAAAAGGTTGACTTAAATGTCCTGGAAACTCTGGTCAGACGGAGCGAGTTACTTCACTATAATAAGAAATATTTTTATCTCTTTGCCAAAACAGGTTTTACCGGGAGATGCACGGATAGGGCAGAGGAGATGGGAAATGTTACCTTGGTAACTTATGAGGAAATGCTGGTATAATTCATAGGCATAGGAAAGCCCCGGATAATTTTATTACCTGGGGCTTTGTTAAAGTGTGCCTGGCGGCACATGTTTCTATCCCTTCCTAAACAGCGCCTTCGTCATAGTTCAAAGGGTAGAACTCATAAACAGATTTTTCACATGCTCAATCTCTGCATCCGTTGCCTTGCTGGCGGGTACATAGTAGGATTTTTCCCGCGCCATCTCATAGAGCTGCTCCTGGGATTTCTCCGCACAGTCCCGCAGCTGTTTCATCACTGCCTTTAACTCTTTGTTCTCCGTCTGGGGAATCATCTCGCCGAAACGGGTCAGCTCCCCATTGATTCCGGTCAGAGTGTCTACCACCATTGTCTTTTCCTGCATATTCAAACCCAACCTTTCCTATTTTATTTTAAAAATCCCATCAACTGTTCTTTATTCTTCTTTGCATCCTTTGCGCCGTTTTCAAAGAACTGCTTTAACTTCGTGTCTGAGGTGGCGCTTGCATAGTCCTCCATTTTGCAACGGGTGATGTCGTAGCCGCCAATTAAATGACGCAGGTTCTGCAGTTCCAGTTCAGAAATGTTTGCCATGTTGAAATTCCTCCTTAAAAATTTTTCATTTCTAGTATGTCCAAAGAAAAAAGGAGCTATGCAGGGAAGAGTTTTCAATATACAAGAGCGCAATATTGTATAGCAAAAAGCGCAAATTGTCGAAAATATAAATTGTTTGTAAATAAAAAATAAACTATAATAAAATATATCATTAACGAGGAATAAACGAGAAAAGGAGATGAAGCATGGCAGAAGAAAGAGAATTGATACGGAAGCTTGGTCAGAAGATTACAGACCGTATCGGTGTCAAGGTGACCGTGAATGACCCGGAGTACTGGGGTCTTGCCAGCGTGGTGACGGATGAGATGGCTGAAGTGGCGCTTGCCATGAAAGTGCGTAAGCCCGCAACCGCTGAGCAGATTGCCCAAAAGTGCGGTAAAAGTCTGGAACGAACCGAAGAGTTACTGCAGGAGATGAGCGTCATCGGTGTCATTGAGTACAACTGGGAAAATGCAGACCATCACAAGCAGTATGTACTGCCCATGTTCGTACCCGGCTGCGCAGAGTTCATGGTAATGAACAAAGAGCAGGTGGAAACCCACACGGAAATTGCGGATTTCTTCGAACAGATGTCCAGACTACCTCTGGAAAAGGTAACCCCCATGGTTCCTTTGGGCGGTTCCGGAATCGGAATGCATGTCATTCCCGTGGAAAAAGCAATCCCGGCACAATCACAGTCTGCCAGTGTGGAGCATATTTCCCATTGGCTCAAAAAGTACGAAGGAAAGTATGCGGCAGGAGCATGTTCCTGTAGAAGGCAGCAAAGAATCCGCGGTGAGGGTACAGGAGATCTGGAAGAGGATCTTTGCATCGGCGTAGGCGATATGGCGGACTATCTGGTAGAGACCAATAAAGGTCACTACATTACATACGATGCGGTGATGGAAATTCTGGAGCGTTCCGAGAAGAACGGCTATGTACACCAGATTACCAACATCGATGGCGAGGACAAGATTTTTGCCATCTGTAACTGTGCAGCAGGCGTTTGTAATGCCCTCCGTACCTCCCAGTTATTTAACACCCCGAACATGTCCCGTTCCGCTTACCGTGCCCATGCGGATAAGGAGAAATGCGTGGCATGTGGACGCTGCGTGGAGGTTTGTCCCGCAGGTGCGGCCCGCCTGGGACAGAAACTCTGTACCAGACACGGGGAGATTACCTATCCCAAACAGGAACTGCCCGATGAGACCAAATGGGGGCCGGAGAAATGGAGTCCCGATTATCGTGACAAAAACCAGTTAAACTGCTACGACACCGGCACTTCCCCTTGTAAGACCGCGTGTCCGGCGCATTTACCGGTACAGGGCTATATCAGGATGGCGGCAGAAGGCCGTTATATGGACGCCCTCAAGCTGATTAAGACGGAGAACCCCTTCCCCGCAGTCTGCGGTGCGATTTGTAACCGCCGCTGTGAGGATGCCTGCACCAGAGGCACCATTGACCAGCCCGTTGCCATTGATGAAATCAAGAAATTCATCGCAGAGCAGGAATTACATGCGGATAAACGCTACATTCCCGAGATGCTCAACGCTTCCGGCAAGCCTCACAACGAGAAAATTGCCGTGATTGGAGCCGGCCCCGCAGGGATGTCTGCTGCTTTTTATCTGCAGAAACAGGGCTACCCTGTCACCGTATTCGAGAGACAGAAAAGCCCCGGCGGTATGCTGGTGTACGGAATTCCTTCTTTCCGTCTGGAAAAAGAAGTCATCAATGCAGAGATCGAAGTGCTGCGTGAGATGGGCGTAGAATTCAAATGTGGCGTAGAAGTGGGCAAAGACATTACCATCCAGCAGCTCCGCGACCAGGGCTACAAGGCATTCTATGTGGCAATCGGTGCCCAGGGCGGACGCAAGACCGGAGTACCCGGCGAGGCTGCAGAAGGCGTTGTGACCGGCGTAGAATTCTTAAACCGCGTCAACCGGGAAGGCACACTGACCCTTTCCGGCAAAACCGTGGTGGTAGGTGGCGGTAACGTAGCCATTGATGTGGCGCGTACAGCCCTGCGCTGCAAGTCCGAGGAAGTCTCCATGTTCTGTTTGGAGTCTGCAGAAACCATGCCTGCGGCAAAGGACGAAGTCGAGGAGGCAAAGGAAGAAGGAATCCAGGTCAACAATGGCTGGGGTCCCAAAGAAATCCTTACCGAGAACGGCAAGGTCACCGGTATTGTCTTTAAGAGATGTACCGCTGTCCTAGACGCTGAGGGAAGATTCAATCCCCAGTACGATGAGAATGACACCAGAACCGTTCCCTGTGAGAACGTGCTGCTTTCCATCGGACAGTCCATCGACTGGGGCGAGCTGTTAGCCGGCACTAAGGTGGAATTCAACCGCAACGGCACTGCCAAGGCGGATCCGGTTACCTTCCAGACTGCAGAACCCGACATTTTCGTGGGCGGAGATGTATATACAGGCCCCAGATTTGCCATTGATGCCATTGCAGCAGGCAAAGAGGGAAGTGTATCCATCCATCGTTTTGTCCATGAAGGACACAGCCTGACCCTGGGAAGAAACCTGCGTCATTTCATCGAGTTAAATAAGGATGACATCCAGGTAGAAACCTTTGACAATGCAAAACGCCAGATTCCCGGCAAAAAAGCGGGTGTGGCGAAGGAAACCTTTGCAGATTTGCGCAGCACCTTTACCGAGGAACAGGTAAAAGCGGAGGCGAACCGCTGTCTGGGCTGTGGAGCAACCGTGGTGGACGAGAACCAGTGTATCGGATGTGGTCTGTGTACCACCCGCTGTGAGTTTGACGCCATCCACTTGAGCCGTGATTTGCCAGAGGCAAGCCACATGCGCAGCTCCGAGGACAAGTTGAAGGGCATCCTTCCCTATATGATCAAGAGAGAAATCAAGATCAAGAAAGCTGCAAAGAAAAAAGGAAAGAAATAATGCACGAATTAGGAATTGTGGTACACATTTCCCGGACGCTGCAGCAGGTGGCGGAGGAAAACCAGGTATCGAAAATCGGTAGTGTGACCCTGGAGGTTGGAGAAGTCAGCGGTATCGTCCATGACTACATCACCGACTGCTGGAACTACTACCGGAAGCGGATTCCCCTTCTGGAGGAGGCGGAACTGGTTATTGAGACACTGCCTGCAGTGACCCGCTGTGACAGCTGTGAGCAGAACTACGAGACTATTAAATATGGAAGGACATGCCCCTACTGTGGCAGTGAGGAAACCTGGCTGGTGAAAGGAAATGAGTGCAGCATCAGGGAAATCGAGGCAGGTTAGCCCCAGTTTCCCTACATAAGATAAACGATTTATGAGAGAGGAGAAATGACATATGTTATTTCATGTTTATGGAAGTAATGCAGTTTACCAGTGGGTGATGATGCTGGTTGTATTACTGGGATTGATTCTTTTAAACGAGGCGGCAAGACGCACCAAACTGGGCGGACTGATTATTTTCGGTGTCGTTCCTGCGATTCTTACCATCTATTTTATCGCCATTGCAATCGGAGCAAAATCCGGTGCAGCATGGGCTTTGAACAACAGCACCTATATGTACATGAACGGCTGGTTCCACTATGCGAAACTCTATGCGGCTCTGGCAGGATGTATCGGCTTTATGATGATTAAATACGAGTGGGGCATCGGTAAGACTCATTGGTTCAAGGCGTTCCCCTTTGTCATCGTAGCCATCAACATTATGATTGCTGTCTGCAGTGATTTCGAGTCTGCCATCAAAGGCTGGTACTGCTGGTGGCAGTCCTCCGAGGGCGTTTGGCTCTATGGCGGCTGGCACAACATTATGAACGGTATTGCCGGCATCCTGAACATTTTCTGTATGACCGGCTGGTGGAAGGTTTACTCCTCCAAAGACAAAAAGGACATGATCTGGCCGGATATGATCTGGGTTTACATCCTGGTTTACGATATCTGGAACTTTACTTACACCTACAACAACCTGCCGACCCATTCCTGGTTCTGCGGCGTGGCTCTGCTTCTGGCTCCCACCATCGCAGCACTGTGCTGGAACAAGGGCGGCTGGATTATGAACCGTGCCAACACTCTGGCAATCTGGTGTATGTTTGCACAGGTTGTGCCTCTGTTCCAGGAAACCTTCTTAGATGGTACCGCAGCAACGAAATGGGCAACGCTGACCAGACAGTATGTAGGCGGCGCTGAGGGCATGAGCGCAATCCAGGCTGGCACCTCCATCAATGCAGACCCCACCGCTATGACCATCATGAGCGCACTGGCTCTGATTGTAAACATCATTGCACTTGCATACATTGTAGTAACCTCCGTTAAGAAAAAGAACAATCCTTACACAGGAGAGGCTTTCACCGAGTTCAAATACTACAAAGAGGCACTGGAACGTGCAGAAGTGAAATAAAGGAAAAATTATGTCTGATATGAAAATTATTGAAGTAAAGCAGAGCATCTTCGCCAGCAATGACGAAGATGCGGCGAAGCTTCGCAACCAACTGAAAGAGGAAAAAACCTTCCTGCTTAATGTGATGTCCTCGCCGGGCAGTGGTAAAACCACCACCCTGATCCAGGTCATCAACCGTCTATCCAAGGAAATGAACATTGGTGTGATGGAGGCGGATATTGATTCCGATGTGGATGCGTGGAAGGTGGCGGACGCCACCGATGCCAAGGTCATTCAGTTACACACCGGCGGCATGTGCCACCTGGATGCGGATATGACCAGACAGGGACTACGGGAACTGGGAACCCAGGGCATTGACCTGGCAATCCTGGAAAATGTGGGAAATCTGGTCTGCCCAGCGGAGTTTGACACCGGAGCAGTGAAAAACATGATGATTTTATCTGTGCCGGAGGGACACGACAAGCCGTTGAAGTATCCATTGATTTTCCAGGTGTGTGACGCACTGATTATCAATAAAATTGATGTGATGCCCTATTTTGACTTTGATATGGATAAAGTGCAGGAATACGCTCACAAGCGGAATCCGGACTTGAAGATTTTCCCTATTTGTGCTAAAACGGGAGAAGGAGTACAGCCTTTATGCGACTGGATTCGTGAACAGGTACAGGAGTGGAAGGCGGAACCCGGTAATTAAAATACCGAAATAAGGGAGAAAACTTATGTGGACTAGAGCAGAGTTAAAAGAAAAATCAAAAGTTATACTGAAACAGAATTACTGGAAATGTGTCATTGTGGGTCTGATTCTGGGCGTTGTAATGAACGCAGGAAGTTACAGTGCAGGACGGGAAGCCAAGCAGAAAATTGAGGATGCAGGCGGTTCAGCAGCGATTCTTGACCCGGAAGTGCTGGGGATTATGATGGGCGCAATTTCCATTATCATCCTTACCGGCGTTATTATCAACCTGGTACTGACCATTCTGGTGTGGAACCCCATTGAAGTAGGATGTGAGCGGTTCTTTATTAAATCCCAGGAGCAGGATAATCCCCAGATTGATGAAGTAGGCTTTTCCTTCAGAAATGGCTATGCCCACATCGGCGGCATCATGTTTATGAAAACACTGTTTACTGCCTTGTGGAGTCTGCTGTTCATCATTCCCGGTATCGTCAAAGACTACGAATACATGATGATTCCGTATTTGCTGGCTGAGAACCCGGACATGAGCAGGGAGGAGGCTTTTGCAAAGAGTAAGGCAATGATGACGGGAAATAAATGGGACGCTTTCGTTCTTGACCTTTCCTTTCTGGGCTGGTTGATTCTTGGTTCAATTACCTTTAATATTTTAAATGTTTTTTATGTATATCCTTATCAGTATTTAACCAGAGCAGAACTGTACCGCACTTTAAGAGATGCACAGTAATAACGAAATGTGATCCGGGGGATGTGAAGATTTTCTTCACATCCCCCGGTTTTTACGTTAGACGATAGCCGCCAGGCGGCTTTATGCAGCTTTCTTTAATATTTCCTGAAAAATTCCACCATGGCTGCCATGGACTGGCCACTTTCCTTCAGGAAGGGAGAAAAGACGCTGAAGGCATGGGTCAACTGCGGATTTTTCGGGAAATTCTGCAACCTGTATGGTGTATGGTATTTTGCCAGCGCCTTGGTAAAATTCAGAGTATAGCGTTGTAAATGATCATTCTTGCTGGTCACCAGATAGCAGGGCGGCAGGGAGCCTGCAACGCCGGGATGCTCCGGGTTTACATAAGGTGCAAACGCCTCTTTTTTATAATGCTTTCCGTAAAGATACTTGGGCAGGAACAGTCCGATTTTGTCAAAACGGTTGGTGTAGAACATGCCACTAATCAGCCCCAGCGCCCTCAGAGGTAAATCTGATGGAGTCACATGGGCAGCTGCCGCCAGCTCCGGATTTTTCTGCATGGCAGCGAAATAGGTCAAAAGACATCCGCCGCCACTGTCTGCACAGGCATAAACATGGGAAATATCCCCTTTATCGTCAGCAATCCGTTCTTTGACAAAATCCATCGCCAGAGAAATGTCGGAAAGCTGGTCAAAGAAGGTGCAGTCCGGCACCAGCCGGTACTCCAGGCTGTACACCAGAAATCCAAGTTTACTCAGCTTTGCACAGTAAAAGCGGTTGAATTCCTTATTGCCTAAAAGCAGTCCGCCGCCGTGGATATTCACAATCACAGGCAGCACCTCCTGCTCCCGTCCTGCAGGACGGAACAGATCCAGGCGATGGGCATCGCAGTCATCCTCACTGCATCGGATATCCTTTGTCTCAATCACAGCCTCCGGGAATTCCAGCTCCTGATCCCGTTTCGCAGCCGAAACCTCAAACTCCTCCCGCTGTTTATAAAACATTTTTTCTATCATGTGTTTTGCCTCTTCTTGTTGAAGCTTTGTTTTTTAATGCTTATTTTATCACAAAATCGCGAGAAGAAAAGATGTTTTATAAAAGCTCCTGCACATTTTTTTCAAAATCATAAAACAAATCAATGTATTTCTCTACAATGGTGTTGCAATAGGATTTTACAATATCACCATCATAGTCATGCGCCAGTTCATTTCTGACTTTTAACATTTCCATCCAGGTGTCATCAGAAATCAGATTCGCTTTGAAGGACTCACGGAGAACTTCTCTGGGTGAACCGGTCACAAAACCGGTAATGGCATAATACTGAACTAAGATATCTTTCATCACCTTCCATGCCAAATCAAAAGTAATGCTGAATTTGGCACTGGTTCCGCTGAGAACAAAGGAATCCGATAAATCCCGCTGCCTTGCCTCCGCCAGTGCGTCAAGGGAATTACAAAAAGACTGAAAACGTCTTCTAAATTTCTCGTCCATACTGCTTAATATCCTCCAATAACAACTGATTTCTACAAGTATCCAGATTTAATAAATCCACGCTGTACAATGTGGGTAAATCATCCACCGCCTCCGCCAGTGCGTCGAAATCCTCCACACCGGTTACCGCAATGTCGATATCACTGCGCTCTCTGGCAGTCCCCTTTGCCCTCGAACCATATAAAATCACTTCTTTTGCATGAAATTTCCTGCAAAGCACAGTCACTTCCTCAATTACTTCTTCTGCTTTCACTTGTCCCACCTGCCTTGCAGATATTTTACCATATAACTTGTGGTGCTGCATATAGTTCTACTTTTAAAATTCCGCTGATTTCTCCATGGTTTACATAATTGTAACCTTCAGCCTATAAGCTATGAAAAATCATTGTCTTATGGGTTGATTTAGGGCTTAAAAGAGTCAATGCAACCTATAAGGCGTGAGAAGAAGACTGTCTTATGGGTCGCATAAGCGCTAAAATACATGGAAAAGCAGGAAAACTTACCTATAAGAATAGCCAGGAGTAAAGCCTTATAGGTAGAGATGTGTCAAATGCCTGCCAGAACAACCTATAACAGCACAAAGAACACCCTTCTTATAGGTACTAGCCAGTCAAAAACACCGAAAAAAAACAAAAACTGGACGATTTCATGCTGGGCGTCTATTCCAGTGTAGGCGTGGGATTGGTGGCAGCCATCTATGCCATGTTTCTTATCGGTGGATTTTTCTACCCCGTTATCAGCAAATTCATGGTGCTGTTGCTTCTGGTGTTTTTCCTGACCTACTACATAGCCTACCGTGCTTTAAATAAGCGCATGTGACAGGAAGAGTCCCTGGACAAATTTCTGTTCACTTAACTGCATCATTTCGGAAAAAGCCTCATAGGTTGTGGCGCCCGTGGGTATCTTTAAACCATGCTTTGTGACGGTAATATCTTCTCTGGATGCCACATTTTCTTCGTAGGTGGAGCCTTCATTTAAATGGAGGCGTAAATCCCCAGAACCAGACGCCTCCGGGTAAAGATAAAACCCGGATTTGGCATCAAAACGAAACATATAAGCCAGTAGTTGTAGGTAATCTTTATTCCCAATATTTTTAATTGGTTTATATTTTGCATCGGCTATGATTCGATTTTCAGTCCTTTCGCTAATAAAATCTGGATAAATCAAGCCAACATTTCCAGAAAAGAGCCGCTGTGCGCCCCTGCCACCCTTGTTCATAGGATGATAAAAATATTCCCCGATGAGAGTGTTCATATATTCCTCCCACAGCCATGCTCCATCAAACAGGATGCCATATATCTGTCGGCTCCCCGTTCCAATCTGGTGCTTTTGATACTGCAAAATTAAAAGGCAGAGATGCTGTAGGGCAAGATACTCCCGGAAGTAGGCATGTTTTACCGGATTTTTCCGGTTCTGCTCCATAATACGTTGTCTGTTACAAGGCTCAAAATCCGGTGTTGCCTGGATAACCAGTTTCACCTCATCTTTTACTTTAGCGAGAAGTCTGTTGCCATAGGGCTTTTTTTTAATAAACTCGATCGTATGGCGAACTAATTCCATCAAACTGTTATCATAGGAGAATTCCCGTTGGGTATAGGAAATGTTTCCTGTAAAGGGTGTATTTTTGGCAATATGCCTTGCAATATCAATCGTTCCTTTTACGTTTCCGTCATTGTATCTTCGACGAATATAGGTCTTGTATAATCCTTTTCTCATTGCCGACTTCAGATAACGGGGAAACAGAAAGAGCAGAAAGTTAAACAATTTCTGGTTCTGGTCGGTGTCTGACTCCATATCGACGATGTTTGGAAAATCCAGTACTTTGTCGAGAAGATATTGGAGAAAAAAATCATTATTCTCGTTGGAAAACCGAGATTCAATGATTAGCCGTTCTGTGCCCAACCCAAGAAAACCCATTACATTTCCGGTGCGATAGGAATCGTTTATACTTTGCAGTATAAACTGCTCACTGGTGATGTCCGCTGCATCTGCAACGATTTCAGGGAATATAAAGATACCTTCGTGTTCAAGCTGTTCCAGGGTTTTATCTGTGATCTTAGAGATAAGTTGGAAAACATCTCCAAAGGCATCCTTCTTTTGAAAGGAATTGTCTTTAATTCTGAGCAAGTTCATCGTCACTATCCTCAAAGGACTTCTTATACTCGTATGCTTTTGCAAATCTGCCCATAATTCCGGTTTCATCGTACATTCCCTGAACATATTCCCGTAAAAGAGGCTCAAGATAATCGGTCCAAAGTTGGTCAAAGGTTAATGTTTTTAACTTTAGAAAGTAGGCAGCACCTATCTGGTAATTCTCGTTCAGATCTTCCACATTTGCAATTTCTTTATTTAATGCAGCCATGCGTCGGATAGCTTCATTTTCTAACTCTTCGTCCTCCAAGGAGGCCAGCATCTCCAAACGTTCATCGGCTTTCAATTCCACAAAGCGGAATCTTCTGCGCATAGCAAAATCAAAACTATCTACGGAACGGTCAATATCATTCATTGTGCCAATAATGTATACATTTTCCGGAATAAAAAATTTCTCATCCGGATCAGCGTGCAGATTTGCATACTGCGTAGATACTTCACCAGCTTTGCCTCTATAACCAGGGTCGACGGAAAAGAATAATTCACCGAAAATCTTAGAGATTTCGCCACGATTGATTTCATCAATGATAAAAACATATTTTTTCAGTTCTTCCTGTTTTACATTCACCTTGGATATGGTTTCTGTTTGTTCTGTGATTGCTTTATAAATGGCAAAATCATAGGAATAGGCTTGGGTAGCAAAAGTTTTTCCGAAAAAGGCGGTGACATCCTTAAGCTTGCCAAAGTTTTTACCGGATTCAAGCATTTTCCGAATGTCAGAAATATTTAGGCAAAGCTCGTTAATAGTTGCATTACCTGGAATTGAAATATTCACATGCTTGTCATCAACACTTGTGATGTAGAACTCATTTCCGGTTATTGTTTGAAAGGAGGTTATACCTAGCTCAATACCGGAAAAGAATGCAGCCAGGGATTCCTGCACAGACATTTCTAGTGCTAACAGTTCTTGGGGTTTTTTTGAGTTTTCGTAGTTTTTTCTTGCACGAGCAACGAATCTTTTAAAGATACCGTCCTGAAGTTCAAAACCCATTGTACCATCATCATTTACCTTTGGACGCAATCCTTCCACAAAGTCAGAATAGTCGTAGCTGGGGTGGAATTGGACAAATTCGATCTGCTTTTGCTGTTCGGGTGTAAGATGTTTATAGTTATTCTCATAACCATTGCTGACGATATCGGCGGCAATTTCCTTTGCCAGGAAAGATTTTCCGGTTCCGGGTGCTCCGCGGAAGATCAAATTTTTCGATTCAATCAGCATGGAAGAGTAAGGATTTCTATATCCGTTAAACTGTTGTGCCAGTTCTTCCTGCACAACGGTTTCATTTTCGGAAGCGGTTATTTCGTTTTCCCCTTTTTCTCGATAAATTAATACAAACTGGTCACCCTGCCCGCCAAATCGTTTTAAACACTCTTGCACAAACAACAGTGTTGAGAAAATGTTCCAGCCATAAATTACAAATTGTCGTCCGTTATCATAGCTGTAGGTAAGGTATTCTAATGTGTTGCGGTGTTTCTTGAATTCGGGGACACTGGGGTAGATACCACAGATTAAATCACTATTAGGATTATATTTACAAATAGGGAATGTTTCTTTTTCTTCAACAGAGAGTGCGGAGAGTTGTTTCTCAAAAACTTGAAAAGCGATTCGAGGCAATGTCTGATTGGAATTTCGTCGTTCGCCCTTGCGGTAGTTACGTTTGATTTTGTCGCCGGATGCACTTTGAAAATAGGCATCCAATGGTTTATAGGAATCCCCAAGACTTAAATTATCCATGGTGAATCGCCGGTCTGTAGAGACGATGCTGTCGGCAGAAATGGTTATCTGAAATTTTTCCTGTTTGGTTTCAATATGAAAACCAAGTTTTTGCAGATAATCCTTTGCCTCTACGGAATTAAAACCGTCTGTAGAAATTTCGACTCCATTTGCAATATGAGCAGCTACTGCTATGACATATTTAGGTGGATAATTTTTTCCATCCTCAGTTACAAGTTCATATGTCATACTTTGATTATGATTAGGGGTTCCATGTTCATCAATAAAGTTTAAAGCATCCATAATGTTTTGCTCGCTGAGTGCGGGAATAGACATACTAGTACCTCCGACCATAGATTGTTTTGTTTATCGATAAAATCTTATTATAAATTATAATTGTCGATGTAAATTGAAGCAAGCATTTTCCTACATTGCAGCCATCTCAGTGTTCTTCTTATAAATCCAAACCAACACCCACGCACCAGGCATCAGCTAAATGTTTTTATTCTCCGGAAAATCAAATAAATCTTGATGCAACCCCAAGATAATGAGATAATAGCCCTAGACATAAAATACCCTAGACATAAGCTGGAGAACACACAATGGAAAAAGTCACAATCAAAGATATCGCCAGAGAGGCAGGCGTTTCAATTTCAACCGTATCCAATGCGTTAAACGGCGTGGATGTACTGAAACCGGAGACGAAGGAGCACATTCTTGAGGTTGCCAGCAGACTCCGGTATATCCCCAATCTCAACGGAAGAAATCTCAAATCCAAATCCACCAACACCATTGGATTTTTCGTCACATCCATTCAGGTACCCTACTTTGCAACCCTGGCGGATAAAATGTTCTGGGCATGCAAACGCCATGGCTATGAGATGAACATTTTTATGACCTACGGAGGCAAATCCGCCATCAACAACATACTCGGCAGAGTGGTGGATGGGTGCGTCATTTTCTCGGAGGATGTGGATGACAACGATGTGGAACAGATTCTCCGGATGAAGGTTCCCACTATTTTCCTGGATCGGGATGTGGTGGAGGAACAGGCATCCAGCGTTCTTTTTGACTCCTACCGGGACGGTGAAATTGCGGCGGAATACCTGATCAGCAAAGGTGTCACCAGACCGGGACATGTTCAGGGTATTCTTTCCCATTATGATGCCAAAGGCAGATGGAACGGTTTTCGGGACTGTTTCGCCAGACACGGCATTGAGATTGAACCGGAAAATGTCTTTGAAGGCAAATTCCAGAGAGAGACAGCCTGCAAAAACACCAAACAATTCCTGGAGGAAGGGCAGCCACTGCCGGAGGCTTTCTTTGCAGCCAACGACTTAAGTGCCATCGGCTGTATGGACGCGCTGCTGGAGGCAGGCTGCAGAATTCCGGAGGATGTGATGGTTGTGGGCGTGGATGATATTGAGCAGGCGAGCTGGTACCGCCCCACACTTACCACCGTCAAAACCGGCTATGAAAAAATCAGTGATGTTGCCATTGATAAGCTGGTCAAAATGATTAACAAAGAAGAGGAGGGAGAGTTGTTTCGGCTGCATGGACAACTGATAGAAAGAGAATCCACAGCCAAAACACGGTAGTTCTCTTAAAAATTACATCTGGGAGGAGACAACAATGTTAGCAGAACTAAGTCAATATTATGCAGGATTTACCACAGGAGCAATCGCACTCCGCCTGATTCTCGCCACGGTTTTGGGCGGACTCATTGGTCTGGAGCGAGCCACCAAACATCACCCGGCAGGCATGCGTACCTTTGCGCTGGTCTGTCTCGGTGCGGCGGCATCTACTGTGGTAAATATTTATTTGGGAATCATCAACCCCGGGGTGGATTTAAGCCGGATTCCCGCCGGCGTTGTAGGCGGCATCGGATTCCTGGGAGTGGGCACCATTATGATTACCGGGAAAAACCAGGTGCGTGGACTGACCACTGCCGCCGGTCTGTGGGCATCCGCATCACTGGGCATTATTCTTGGTGCCGGCATGCTGGAAATTGGACTTCTTACGTTTGTTTTAATTCTGGTCACCGTGTTTTGCGCAGCGGAAATCAGCCGCGTGCAGGAACAGCACAACCGTTATATCGGACTTTATCTGGAAATAGAAAAATCCAGGACGCGGGGAATTTACGACCACATCAATGGATGCGGGTACGAAATTACCTCCATTGAGAAAAAGAGGGATAAAGCGCTCAAAGGCTCAGACATTATTGTTATTGTCATGCTGGATTTGAAGAAGCGCAGAGCACATGGAGAAATCTTATCGGAATTCAGCCAGATTGAGGGCGTACACTATCTGGAAGAGGTATAAAAAGGAGGAAAATCCTCTCCTCGCCATGGGACTCGGATTTTTCCTTCGGAAAAACAAGGAGGAACATCCTCTCCTCGTCAGAGGACTCGGATTTTGCTCCGCAAAACAAGGAGGATGGATATGTATGATGTAGTGGTTATCGGTGCGGGAGTGACCGGTAGTGCCATTGCCAGGGAGTTATCCCGGTATGAGCTGAAGGTGGCAGTGCTGGAGCGAGCATCCGATGTGTGTGAAGGGACTTCCAAGGCCAACAGTGGGATTGCCCACGCCGGCTTTGATGCCAAACCCGGCACCCTTAAAGCAAAACTGAATATTGAAGGCAGCCGCATCATGCCGGAATTGTCCAAGGAACTGGACTTTCCCTATAAGCAGAACGGTTCTCTGGTATTATGCTTTGACGAGGCAGACCGTCCCAAGCTGCAGAAACTATACGAACAGGGGATGACCAACGGCGTGGAAGGCATCCGGATCGTGGAAAAAGAAAAGTTAAAGGAAATGGAGCCAAACATCTCCGACAATGCGGTAGCGGCACTTTACGCACCCACCGGCGGCATTGTCTGCCCCTTTAACCTCACCATTGCCCTGGCAGAAAACGCAGCGGTCAACGGCGTGGAAATCCACTTAAATACGGAAGTAACAGACATTCAGAAAGAGGAAACCGGTTATTGTCTTATAACCAGTCAGGGAGCGTTCCATACGAAATTGGTCATCAACGCTGCAGGCGTTCATGCCGGTGTCTTCCATAATATGGTGAGCGCAGACAAGATTCACATCATCCCCCGAAAGGGCGAGTATTGTCTCATGGATAAAAAAGTGGGCGGTTTCGTACATTCCACTATTTTCCAGCTGCCCACCGCTTACGGTAAAGGCGTTCTCGTAACCCCCACTGTACACGGAAACCTTCTGGTAGGTCCTACCGCTGTGGATGTGGAGGACGAGGAGGCAGTCAACACCACCAGAGAGGGCTTGGAAGATGTGCTGAGACGGGCAGCCCTCAGCGTGACCACCCTTCCCGGACGCCAGATTATTACCTCTTTTGCAGGACTGCGTGCCCATGAGGAAAAAGGCGACTTCATCATCGGAGAGGCGAAGGATGCACCGGGCTTTATCGATGCGGCAGGTATTGAGTCTCCGGGACTCACCTGTGCCCCTGCTTTAGGGAAGCATGTGGCAGCCATCGTAGCAGAGAAGTTACAGCCGAAGAAAAAAGAAAACTTTATCGCCACCCGGAAGGGAATTCCCAGCATGGCACTGGCAGACGCAGAAGAACGTACCCGACTCATTAAGGAAAATCCCCTCTATGCCAACGTGGTGTGCCGCTGTGAGTTAGTCACCGAGGGGGAGATTATGGACGCCATCCACAGACCCTTAGGTGCCACCACCTTAGACGGCATCAAGCGCCGCACCAGAGCAGGAATGGGACGATGTCAGGCAGGCTTCTGTTCCCCGAAAACTGTGGAGATTCTGGCACGGGAGCTGGATGTGGATGTGGCGCAGATTACCAAAAATGACAAGGGCTCTGAATTTCTCACAGGCTATGATAAGGATACGGTATAAGATTGAAAAATAAAATTTTTCAATCACGAGATTTGTGTCCGCGTGTGCTTGACACAAACTCGGTATGCGCAAAAAACGTGCGCAGAAATGAGGACAGATATGAAAAAGGACTTAGTGATTATCGGTGGTGGTCCCGCAGGACTGGCAGCAGCGATTGCAGCGAAAAAGGCAGGGATCAATGATTTAGTAATTGTAGAGAGGGATGCCCGTCTGGGCGGAATCCTCAACCAGTGTATTCATAACGGATTCGGACTTCATACCTTCAAGGAGGAACTGACCGGACCGGAGTATGCAGACCGCTATGTCAGACAGGCAGCAGAACTGGAAATTCCCTATGTGTTAAACACCATGGTGGTGGATCTGACCGCCCAGGGGGAGACCAAATATGTCACTGTGATGAACCGGGAGGACGGACTTTATACCATGGAGGCAAAAGCCGTCGTGCTGGCGATGGGATGCAGGGAGCGTTCCCGCGGTGCGTTAAATATTCCCGGCTATCGCCCCGCGGGCATTTATTCCGCAGGAACCGCGCAGCGTTATGTAAACATGGAAGGCCGCATGCCGGGAAAAGAAGTGGTAATTTTAGGCTCCGGTGACATCGGTCTGATTATGGCGCGGCGTATGACCTTAGAAGGAGCCAAAGTCAAGGTTGTGGCAGAACTGATGCCTTACTCCGGCGGCTTAAAGCGAAATATTGTACAGTGTCTGGATGACTTCGGGATTCCTCTGAAACTTAGCCATACTGTGGTGGATATTAAAGGAAAGAAACGGGTGGAGAGCGTTACCATCGCCCAGGTGGATGAACATTCCAAACCCATCCCCGGCACCGAGGAAGAAATCCTCTGCGACACCTTGCTCCTTTCCTGCGGACTCATTCCCGAAAACGAACTTTCTGGCAACCTGGGTGTGGCAATGAACCCGGTGACCAACGGCCCTCTGGTGAATGAGAGTCTGGAAACCGACGTTCCCGGTGTTTTTGCCTGCGGAAATGTCCTCCATGTCCATGATTTGGTGGACTATGTATCCGAGGAGGCAACCCTTGCGGGAAAACATGCCGCCCACTATTTACAGGCAGGGGAGGATGCTGACGAGAGCGGAGCTGTACAGATCAAAGCCATCAACGGCGTGCGCTACACCGTGCCCTCCAGCTTGCGGGTATCCCACATGGAGCCGCTGCAGATTGTGCGTTTCCGCGTAGGCAATGTATACCAAAATGCCCAGATTGTGGTTTCCTGCGGGGAAAAACAACGGATGGCATTGAAGAAAAAAGTGCTTGCTCCCGGCGAGATGGAACAGGTGATTCTCAAAAAGGCAGATTTGGAACAGATTCCCGATTTGTCTGAGATTACCATTGAAATTCGTACACAGGAAGGGGAGGCGTGACCGTGATGGAAAAAAGAGAATTTGTCTGTATTGGATGCCCGCTGGGCTGTAACGTGACCGTGGAACTGGATGGAACTGAAATAAAAAATATCACAGGAAACACCTGTCCCAGAGGTGCGGATTATGTCACCAAGGAACTGACAGACCCCAGAAGAATCGTCACCAGCCTGGTGCGCGTCACAGGGGGAGAACTTCCCGTGGTATCCGTCAAAACCGCATCGGACATTCCCAAGGATAAAATCCGGGACTGCATCCGGGCTTTAAAGGATGTGGAGCTTCCCGCGCCGGTTCATGTGGGAGATGTGGTGTTAAAGGATGTATGCGGAACCGGTATCAACATGATTGCAACGAAGACGATAGGGAGGGTATAGCCTATGGAAACCTATATCATGGCATTAGACCAGGGTACCACCAGTTCCCGGTGTATCCTGTTTGACAAAAGTGGCAAGATCTGCAGTATTGCCCAGAAGGAATTCGACCAGATTTATCCCCAGCCCGGCTGGGTGGAGCACAATCCCATGGAAATCTGGTCTTCCCAGCTGGCGGTGGCCATGGAGGCCATGGCAGTGTCCGGTGCAAAGCCCCGGGACATCGCCGCAATCGGCATTACCAATCAGCGCGAAACCACTATCGTGTGGGATCGTGTCACGGGAGAACCGGTATACAATGCCATTGTATGGCAGTGCCGCCGTACCGCAGAGATGGTGGAACAGCTGAAAGAGGACGGTTTTGACCAGGTCATCCGCAGGAAGACCGGACTCATTCCCGATGCCTATTTTTCTGCCACCAAAATTGCCTGGATTCTGGACAATGTGGAAGGTGCAAGAGAAAAAGCGGAAAAGGGAGAACTGCTTTTCGGCACAGTAGACACCTGGCTGATCTGGAAACTCACAGGCGGTGCTGTCCATGTGACAGACTACACCAACGCCTCCCGCACGATGCTTTTTGATATTTATAACCGGAAGTGGGACGAAGAAATTCTGAAACGTCTCCGCATCCCGGACTGCATGCTGCCCCAGGTAAAGCCTTCCAGTTGTATCTATGGGTACACGGATTTCTCCGTCTTAGGTGGAAGAATTCCCATCGCAGGAGCGGCAGGTGACCAGCAGGCAGCATTGTTTGGACAGTGCTGCTTTGACCCCGGCGAAGTGAAAAATACCTATGGAACCGGCTGCTTTTTGCTGATGAATACCGGGGAAAAGCCCATCCAGTCCAGGCATGGACTGCTGACCACACTGGCAGCCAGCACCGGAGATCAGGTGTGTTATGCCCTGGAGGGCAGCGTGTTTGTGGCAGGAGCCTCCATTCAGTGGCTGCGGGACGGCATGCGTATGGTAAAGACTGCCGCCCAGTCCGAGGAATATGCAGATGAAGTGTGGGACACTAATGGTGTCTATATCGTTCCCGCCTTTGCAGGCATGGGAGCACCCTACTGGAACCCTTACGCCAGAGGAACGGTGGTGGGCATTACCCGGGGATGCAAAAAAGAACATTTCATCCGGGCAACCCTGGAGTCCATTGCCTATCAGACCTACGATGTGCTGAAGGCCATGGAAGAGGATACGGGAATGGATGTCCGGGAACTGAAAGTAGATGGCGGTGCCAGCGCCAACAATTTCCTGATGAAATTCCAGGCAGGCATTCTGGGAGCCACAGCGAGGCGCCCGAAATGCATAGAGACCACGGCATTGGGAGCAGCGTATCTGGCAGGACTGGCAGTGGAATTCTGGAAGGATCAGGAGGAAATCCGTGCCAACTGGCAGCTGGGGCGCACCTTTGAAGCGGACATGGAGGAGGAAACCAGAAAGAAACTTCTGAAAGGCTGGAAACGGGCAGTGAAATGTGCCCTTGCCTATGCTGAGTATGATGCCGGGGATGAAGAATAAAGGACGCAGGAAAAAGATGGAAAGAAAAAGGAAAGAGGTTACGTTATGGTAGTACAGAAATATAAAGAAATGCTGAAGGCAAAGTCGGTAATCCGCCAGTTGTCAGAGGCTGCAACCGCCAGAGGAAAGGAAATCGGCTATGAGAACGTGTTTGATTACAGCCTGGGAAATCCTTCTGTACCGGTGCCCCGGAAGGTAACGGACACTATGCTTCAGATGCTTCAGGAGAAAAATCCCATGGAACTTCATGGTTACAGCCAGAGCTTTGGTATTCCTGAGGTGAGGGATAAAGTTGCCGCCTCCTTAAATAAGCGGTTTGGCATGAACTACACCGGCAATCACATTTTTATGACCAGCGGAGCGGCCGGTGCCATTGCCCATGCTGTGCGCTGCGTGGCAGAGCCTGGAGACGAGGTACTGACCTTTGCCCCCTTCTTTCCGGAATATCATCCCTACATTGATCTGACCGGGGCAGTGTTAAAGGTTGTTCCTGCAGACACCACCTCTTTCCAGATCAACTTCGCTGCATTTGAGGAGATGCTGACGGACAAGGTGAAAGCGGTGTTAATCAATACCCCCAACAATCCCAGCGGTATTGTGTACTCCACAGCAACCATCCAGAAGCTGGCAGATCTGCTCACAGAGAAATCCAAGGCTTACGGACATACCATTTTCCTGATTTCCGATGAGCCTTACCGGGAAATTGTGTTTGACGGCGTGGATTCTCCCTATCCGGCAAGTTTTTATCCCCATACCCTGACCTGCTACTCCTTCTCCAAATCCCTGTCCCTGCCCGGTGAACGTATCGGTTATGTGGCAGTGAACCCGGCATGCGAGGATGCAGAATACATCGTGCCCATGTGCAGCCAGATTTCCAGAGGAACGGGACACAACTGTCCTGCATCCCTGATTCAGCTTGCGGTGGCAGAGAATCTGGACTTAACCTCCGACCTCCGTGTTTATGAAACCAACATGAACATTTTATATAAGGAATTGACTGCTCTCGGTTTTCAGGTCATCAAACCTGGCGGAACCTTCTACATCTTCCCGAAAGCATTGGAGGAGGATGCGGTGGCATTCTGCAAGAAAGCGCTGAAATACGATTTAGTCCTGGTGCCCAGTGACTCCTTCGGCGTACCGGGCTATTTCCGTATGGCATACTGCATTGACACAGAGAAGGTGGAGCGCTCCCTGCCCGCTTTGCGGAAGTTTGTGGAAACCGAATATCCTGACCGCTAACGCGCATAAAAATAAATAATAGAATTGAGAGAAAGAAAATATGTCAGAAATTTTAAAAGCAATCCTGTTTGGTATCGTGGAAGGAATTACCGAGTGGCTTCCCATCAGCAGTACCGGACACATGATTTTACTGAACGAGTTTGTCACCATGGATGTGTCAGCAGAGTTCTGGGATATGTTTCTGGTGGTGATCCAGCTGGGCGCGATTCTGGCGGTGGTCATTCTTTACTGGAACAAAATCTGGCCCTTCCGCAAGAAAAAGCCGGGAAAATCCATTATTAAGAAAAGCATCATCAACCTGTGGATAAAGATTATCGTGGCTTGCATCCCCGCCGCCATTGTGGGCGTGCTGTTCGATGATGTGTTGGATGCCCTGTTTTACAACGATACCTGTGTATCCATTGCACTGATTGTCTTTGGTATCGCTTTTATCCTCATTGAAAACTGGAATAAGGGCAAAAGCCCGAAAATCACCAGCCTGAAAGAACTGGATTACAGAACCGTGATACTCATTGGTGTCTTCCAGCTGATTGCCGCCATTTTTCCCGGAACCTCCCGCTCCGGTGCCACCATTGTAGGAGCGTTACTGTTGGGAGTATCCCGTACCGTGGCAGCGGAATTTACCTTTTTCCTGGCAATCCCTGTGATGTTCGGAGCCAGCCTGTTAAAAGTGTTGAAATTCGTTGCATCCGGTATCGCAATTTCCGGCATGGAAGTGACCATCCTTCTGGTTGGCATGGTGGTGGCCTTTCTGGTGTCTGTCTTTGTCATCCGTTTCCTCATGGGCTATATCAAGAAACACGATTTCAAGGTGTTTGGCTGGTACCGGATTGTGCTGGGTATCCTGGTATTGGGTTATTTCATGCTTGTAAAATAAAATCATCATAGAATAAACGGCGGTTTTCATCCTGAAATAAGGGACGAAAGCCGCCGTTTTTGAATGTCTTATGTATTTTATTAAATAAAGAAGTTACCGGTCACCTCACCGTTGATCACATAGTAGCACTGGTTTTCTTCAGGCTTTACATACAACTCAACCGTTTTGAAATCGCCAACCTTTTTCTTCAAATCGTATTTCCATACATCCTTCGCAATCTTTACCAGTTCCTCAGCATTGTAACTCTTCCCGCCGAACTGTACATTGATGGAAGCCTTTACTTCTTTCTTTGCGGTTGCTTTTTTAGCAGCGGTGGCAGCCTTTTTTGTTACCTTCTTTACTTCCTTCTCTGCCTTCTCAACCACAGGTTTTACCTCTTTTGCAGCATCTTTTACCGCTTTTTTTGCTTCCTTAACGGAAGGGTTCTCATTGACGGCCTTTACCGCTTTGGTTACACCCTCCTCTGCCGCTTTTGCGATAGGAGCAGCTTTCTTGGTCACATCCTCCACCGCTTTTTTTGCTTGAGCCTGTACTGTCTTTTTTTTGTTTTCCATAATAATCTCCATTCCCGCGCTGTTTTGCGCTTAAAACCACCAAGCATACCAAAATTCATTGCTGAATTTGAGAGTAGTGTAGTTCATCTTAAGAAAAAAGTCAAATTATTCACAGAATTTTTATAATTATTTTCTTTTTCAGGTGTTGACATTAGATAGGGAAGGTGGTAGTTTAAGTACATGAAGATATTAGCACTCTATCAAGCTGAGTGCTAACAACTTCAAAACAACGATGACGGAACAATAGTCAGGAGGGATTCTGGATGCAGTTGGATGAAAGAAAAATGAAAATATTGCAGTCCATTATCCGCAACTATCTGGAAACCGGTGAACCGGTGGGAAGCCGGACGATTTCGAAATACACGGACTTGAACTTGAGTTCCGCAACCATTCGAAATGAGATGGCTGATTTGGAGGAGCTGGGGTATATTTTACAGCCTCACACTTCATCCGGACGGATTCCTTCCGACAAAGGCTACCGCTTATATGTGGACACCATGATGGCTGACAAGGAGCGGGAGACGGAAGAACTGAAAGGAATGCTTCTGGAAAAAGAAGAGAAAATGGAAAACCTGTTGAAGCAGGCGGCAAAACTTCTTGCCAACAGCACCAACTATGCTACCATGATCTCGGCACCGTCCCAGCACCACAATAAAGTAAAGTTCATACAGCTCTCCAGAGTGGATGAACATCAGCTGCTGGCTGTGGTGGTAGCGGAAAGCAATCTCATCAAGAATACGATCCTCCAGGTAGAGGAAAACTTAGACGATGAGACACTGTTTAAACTGAACATGTTATTGAACACCCACTTAAATGGACTGTCCGTTGATGAAATCAACTTAGGCATGATCGCAGCCATGAAACAGCAGGCAGGTATCCACAGCGATATCGTCAGCAATGTGATCGATGCAGTGGCAGACACCATCAAGGAGGAAGAGGATCTGGAGGTCTACACCAGCGGTGCCAATAACATTTTCAAATATCCGGAGCTGGCGGATCAGGAAAAAGCCAGTGAGCTGATCAATACCTTTGAAGAGAAGCAGGCGCTTACAGAACTGGTACAGCAGAACCTGATGGATGATTCCAGCGAGACCGGAATACAGGTTTACATTGGTGATGAGACACCAATCCAGTCCATGAAGGATTGCAGTATTATCACAGCTACCTATGAACTTGGAGAGGGAATGAAAGGAACCATTGGTATCATTGGTCCGAAACGAATGGATTATGATAAAGCGGTCGGAGCGCTGAAAACATTAAAAAATCAGCTGGATGACCTGTACAAAAAATAACCGCCTAAGTGGTAACGGAGGTCTGGAATGTCAGAAAACAGAGAAGAAAAAGAAGAAGTATTAGAAGAAATCCTGGAAGACCTGGAAGCCGATGCATCCACGGAGAAATCCGGAGAACCGAAGGAAGAAAAGCCGGAGGAAAAAAGCGGAGGGCGCGAAGAGAAAGGTCACAAAAAGAAAAAGGATAAAGCGGATAAAAAAACAGAGGAACTGAAAGAGCAGATCGATCAGCTTCAGGATAAATGCATGAGACAGATGGCAGAGTTTGAAAACTTCCGCAAACGTAGTGAAAAAGAAAAGTCTGCAATGTTTGAGACCGGAGCCAGGAGCGTCATTGAAAAGATTCTCCCGGTGGTCGATAACTTTGAAAGAGGGCTGGCTGCCATACCGGAGGAAGAGAAGGGTTCACCCTTCGCCGATGGCATGAATATGATTTACCGCCAGCTTATGACCGAACTTGACAACATGGGCGTGAAACCCATCGAGGCAGTAGGTCAGGAATTTAACCCGGATTTACACAATGCAGTGATGCAGGTGGAATCCCAGGAATTCGAGTCCGGTGTGATTGCACAGGAACTTCAAAAAGGTTATACCTACCATGACAGTGTTGTAAGACACAGCATGGTAGCCGTTGCACAGTAAAAAAACACATTGAATATATGGGAGGAAAAAGACATGAGTAAAATTATTGGTATTGACTTAGGTACAACCAACAGCTGTGTAGCTGTTATGGAAGGTGGTAAACCCACCGTTATCGCCAATCAGGAAGGCGCAAGAACTACACCTTCTGTTGTAGCATTCACCAAAAATGGTGAGAGATTAGTCGGTGAGCCTGCAAAACGTCAGGCGGTAACCAATGCCGACAACACCATCGCCTCCATCAAGCGGGATATGGGTACTGACCATGGCCGTACCATTGATGGCAAAAAATATTCTCCTCAGCAGATTTCCGCAATGATCCTGCAGAAATTGAAAGCTGATGCAGAGAACTACTTAGGAGAGCCTGTAACCGAGGCGGTTATCACTGTTCCCGCATACTTCAACGACGCACAGCGTCAGGCGACCAAGGATGCAGGTAAGATTGCAGGTCTGGATGTAAAGCGTATTATCAACGAGCCTACCGCAGCAGCACTGGCTTACGGTCTTGATAACGAAAAAGAGCAGAAAATCATGGTATACGATTTAGGTGGTGGTACCTTTGATGTATCGATCATCGAGATCGGCGATGGTGTCATCGAGGTTCTTTCCACCAACGGTGATACCCACTTAGGTGGTGATGATTTCGACCAGAAGATCATCGACTGGATGTTAGCAGAGTTCAAGAATCAGGAGGGCATCGACCTTTCCGGCGATAAGATGGCAATGCAGAGACTGAAAGAGGCTGCAGAGAAAGCAAAGAAAGAGCTTTCTTCCGCTACCACAACCAATATCAATCTGCCTTTCATCACTGCTACCGCAGAAGGCCCGAAACACTTTGATATGAACCTGACCCGTGCGAAATTCGAGGAACTGGTACACGACCTTATCGAGCGTACCGCAATCCCCGTACAGAACGCAATGAAGGATGCAGGCTTAAGCTATAACGAGATCGCAAAGGTACTGCTGGTCGGCGGTTCCACCCGTGTACCTGCCGTACAGGAGAAGGTAAAACAGTTAACTGGTAAGGAACCCAATAAATCCCTGAACCCTGATGAGTGTGTAGCTCTGGGTGCTTCTATTCAGGGTGGTAAACTGGCAGGAGATGCCGGTGCCGGGGATATCCTCTTACTGGATGTAACTCCCCTGTCTCTGTCCATCGAGACCATGGGAGGTGTCGCAACTCGTCTGATCGAGAGAAATACCACAATCCCTACCAAGAAGAGTCAGGTATTCTCCACGGCAGCTGATAACCAGACTGCAGTAGATATCAACGTATTACAGGGTGAGAGACAGTTCGCGAAGGATAACAAGTCCCTTGGACAGTTCCGTTTGGATGGTATCCCGCCTGCAATGAGAGGTGTACCTCAGATCGAGGTTACCTTCGATATTGATGCAAACGGTATCGTAAACGTATCCGCTAAGGATCTGGGTACCGGTAAGGAACAGCACATCACCATTACTGCAGGTTCCAACATGTCTGATGCTGAGATTGATAAGGCAGTAAAAGAAGCTGCTGAGTACGAGGCACAGGATAAGAAACGTAAGGAAGCAATTGATACCAGAAACGAGGCTGATTCCTTCGTATTCCAGACCGAGAAGGCACTGGGCGAGGTTGGTGACAAGATTGATGCATCCGCAAAGGCTGGTGTTGAGGCAGATCTGACCGCTGTTAAGGGCATTCTGGAAAAGACCAAGGATCGTGAGATGACCGATTCTGAGCTGGATGAGCTGAAAGCAGCCAAAGAGAAACTGATGAATGATTCCCAGGCACTGTTTACCAAGATGTACGAGAACATGCAGCAGGCGCAGGGCGCAGCAGGTCCTCAGGCCGGTGACATGGGCGGTACACAGCAGGCTGATAACTCCGCACCCAATGATGATATCATTGACGGAGACTTCAGAGAGGTATAAGATCGTTACGATATTTTTAAAGTCAGACAGCGGCCAAAAGCCGGCTGTCTGACTGTGCAATATTAGAAATCAGAGTGAGAGAACTATGGCAGAGCAGAAACGTGATTATTATGAAGTCCTGGGTGTGGATAAAAACGCCGATGATGCGACTTTAAAAAAAGCATACCGTGTACTGGCTAAAAAGTATCACCCGGATATGAATCCCGGTGATGCGGAAGCGGAGAAGAAGTTTAAAGAAGCTTCCGAAGCGTATGCCGTACTGAGTGATCCTGAGAAGCGTCGGAAGTATGATCAGTTTGGTCATGCAGCCTTTGACAATGGCGGAGGCGGGGGCGGCTATGGCGGCTTCGATTTCAACGGCGCTGACTTTGGAGATATTTTCGGGGACATTTTCGGAGATATCTTCGGAGGCGGACGCAGAGGCGGCGGCCAGAGCAACGGCCCCATGAAGGGTGCCAATGTGCGTACCAGTGTGCATATTACCTTTGAAGAAGCAATTTTTGGTACCACCAAGGAAATTGAATTGAATGTGAAGGAAGACTGTAACACCTGTCACGGTACCGGTGCAAAACCCGGAACCAGTCCGGAGACCTGCCCGAAATGCGGAGGTAAGGGACAGGTGGTATTTACCCAGCAGTCCTTCTTCGGAACCGTACGAAATGTACAGACCTGTCCCGACTGTCACGGCACCGGCAAAATTATCAAAGAGAAATGTCCCGACTGCCGCGGTACCGGTTATATCCCCATGCGGAAGAAATACGCCGTGGATATTCCCGCAGGTATTGACAATGGACAGTGCAAACGTCTGGCTGGAAAAGGTGAGCCCGGTGTAAACGGAGGCCCCAGAGGAGATGTCCTGGTGGAAGTCATCGTAGGACGTCACCCCATCTTCCAGAGACAAAATACCGATATTTATTCCACTGTACCCGTATCCTTTGCAGTAGCTGCACTGGGCGGCGAAGTGGTCATTGATACTGTGGATGGCAAGGTCATCTATGATGTGAAAGCCGGAACCCAGACCGACACCCGTGTCCGTCTGAAGGGCAAGGGCGTTCCTTCCCTGCGGAACAAAGACATCCGTGGCGACCATTATGTAACCCTGGTTGTCCAGACTCCGGATAAGCTTTCCGGCGAGGCAAAAGATCTGCTTCGTAGGTTTGATGAACTGACCGGAGACAGCTTAAACGCAGCCAAACGTGCAGCCTCCGATAACCCGGATAACACCCCGGGGGGAAAAGGCAAAAGACATAAATTCTTTTCGTAAAATAAAAATTAAGGGCTGTCACATTAGCATCTGCTATGTGTGATATGCTCCCTCCTAGGTAGACAAGTGAAATAATAAAAACTTGTCACTTAG
>ERZ857629.111-NODE-111-length-124957-cov-11.476822_pt1 | contig 124957 bp, 120 predicted proteins | sample MGYA00519700_ERZ857629 | MGnify/ENA primary metagenome ERZ857629 (study PRJEB31778, sample SAMEA3449351) | human gut metagenome | biome: human gut; feature: human-associated habitat; material: faeces | place: United Kingdom | collected 2010/2012 ... | reverse complement strand
GCTTGACAGATTACACAATGTATTAAATTCAGAATTTGGAAGAATTACTTATACAGATGCTATAAAAGAATTAGAGAAAAACAATGATAATTTTGAATACCCTGTTAGCTGGGGTGTTGATATTCAAACAGAACATGAAAGATATTTAAGTGAAAAAATATTCGGAAGACCTGTTTTTGTTACAGATTATCCAAAAGATATTAAAGCATTTTATATGAAATTAAACCCAGACGGTAAAACAGTTGCTGCTACTGATCTTTTAGTTCCTGGAATTGGAGAAATAATTGGTGGTAGTCAAAGAGAAGACGATTTTGAAAAACTAAGTGCTCGTATAAATGAACTTGGTTTAAGAAAAGAAGATTATTGGTGGTACTTAGACCTAAGAAGATATGGTGGATGTCCACATGCTGGATTTGGTTTAGGTTTCGAAAGAATGATGATGTATTTAACTGGTATGCAAAATATTCGTGATGTACTTCCATTCCCAAGAACTCCAAAAAACTGTGAATTTTAATATTTTAAAAGTTGCCAAAACATTGGCAACTTTTATTTTGTTTTATTCTACACTTTTTAAGCTTTCTATCATATCTATTTTTTTAAGTTCTTTATATATATTATTTATTTCATCTTTTAATAATAGACATTTATCTATAGAACATATTTCATGCGTTTGTTCATTATATAGACCTATTTTATTATTTTTCACATGAAATACTACTTTATTTCTATAGTTATATATTTTTTTAGTTTCTAATATGTTTACTTCTCTTTTAAATAGTTTTTCTAAGTATTCTTTTTTAATATTAATTTCATTTTCATATGATGTATGCATAAATGAACAACCGCCACAAATATTATAATATGGACATTTTGGTTTTTCTCTGTATTTACTTTCTTTTAGTATTTCTATTATACTAGCGTAAGCATAGTTTTTCTTAATATTAGTTATTCTTACTTTTATTTTTTCGCCTTTTAATGTTTCTTTTACAAAGATAACAAGATTATTTTGTTTTGCTATTCCATTTCCTATATTATCATTATCTATTATGTCTACTATTAATTCATCATTTATTTTCATCTTTTAAATCATCAAACATACTAGTGCCTATTCCTAGAGTATTTTTAATTCCAAAGTTATCTAGTATTGTTGCTCCTACATCTGCGAAAGTATCTCTGTCTTTAAGACGAAGTGCTTTTTTGAACTTTCTATTATACATTAATATTGGTACATATTCTCTTGTATGATCTGTTCCTTTATATGTTGGATCATTTCCATGGTCTGCTGTTATTATAAGTAAATCATCATCTTTTAAGTTCTTTAAAAGTATTGGTAAATAATAATTAAACTCTTCTAGTGCTTTTAAGTAACCATCTTTATCTCTTCTGTGTCCATATAACATATCAAAATCATTTAGATTTGCAAATAATAGTCCACTAAAATTACCTTTAGCAAAATCTATTAGTTTGAACATTCCATCTAAATTACCTTTTGTTCTTATTTTTACATTTAAGCTTTTTCCATTAAATATATCAGATATTTTTCCAATTGCGATTGTGTTTACTTTATTTTCGCTTAATAAGTCAAGTACATTTCTTGGTGGGTCCATTGTGTAATCATGTCTATCTGGTGTTCTATAAAATGATCCTGGTTTTCCTTGGAATGGACGAGCTATTATCCTTGCAATTTTATATTTATCATTTTCTGTTAATTTTCTTACTTTTTCACATATATCATATAATTCTTCAAGCGGTACGATATCAGTATGAGCCGCTATTTGAAGTACTGAATCAGCAGAAGTATAAACTATTATTGCTCCCGTTTCCATATGCATTTGTCCTAAATCTTCAATTATTTTAGTTCCACTTGCTGCAATATTTCCAATTACATCTCTTCCTGTAACTTTTTTAATTTCACTAATTAATTCAAGAGGAAATCCATTTGGATATGTCATATATGGTTTTTCAAGTACTATCCCCATCATTTCATAGTGACCATTCAGTGTATCTTTTGCTAGATTCATAGGTTTAGCTTTAGTATATATGCCTCTTATACCCTCACATTCTTTGCCTACTAATGAAGTAAATCCCATTTTTTCAAGTACATCTAAATTATAATTTCTTCCATCAATCGTATGCAGTAAAGTGTTAGCTCCTACATCATCATACTTAATCGCATCAGGACTTTCTCCTACCCCGCAACTATCTAATACCACTAAAAATACTCTTTTAAACATTTGCTTCACCATCTTTCTTACTTCTATTAAAATACTCTTCATAATTTTCTTTTATATATTTATCTGCTATATGTGTATATACTTCAGTTGTTACTATATTTTCATGTCCTAATAATTCTTGTACACTTCTTATATCTGCTCCATTTTCAATTAAATGAGTTGCAAAACTATGTCTTAAAACATGTGGTGTTATTAATTTATCTATTTTAGCATTTTCTGCTATTTTACTTAGCAATAAATTAAGACCTTGTCTTGTCATTCTTTCACCATGATTATTTAAGAATAAAGCATCTGTCGCAGGTTTCTTTTTAACAAATAAATCACTTCTATATTCATAAATATATATCTTTAAATACTTAATTGCAATTTCACTTAAAGGAACAATTCTTTCTTTCTTTCCTTTTCCATATACACTAAGTATTTTATTATCAAAATCTATATTAGTTGTATCTAAATTAATAAGTTCACTCGCACGAAGACCAGTACTATATAATAGTTCAAGCATAGCTTTATTTCTATAATCATATTTATTAACCAAATTAATATTTAAAAGTCTATCTACTTCTTCCATAGTTAAATACTTAGGAAGAGTTTTTCTCTTTTTCATATTTTTAACTTCATCACTTATATTAATATAACCTTTATAGTTATTTAAATACTTAAAGAAACTTCTAATACTAGCTATTCTTCTATTAATAGTAGATTCAGTTAGTTTCGATAAATTGTTCATTATATATGTATCAATATCTTTATCACTTATATCTATTATTTCTTTATTAGTACTAACTAAGAAATCTCTTATATCTCTTTCATAAGATTCATATGTATTATTAGAATAATTTTTTTCATATTTTAAATATTCTACATACTCTTCTATAATTTCATTTATATCACTATTATTCATTATTCATCACGTTATTATTTTATCAAATTATATATTAAAAATCTATATGTTATGTAAAGTTATTTGACTTTATAATTTAAATTAAAAATGTTAGAATATAGAAGGAGGCGTATTATGGAACTATTACAAAATAAACTTAGACCTAGTAAATTAAGTGAAGTACTTGGGCAAACTCATTTAGTTGGAAAAAATAAAGTACTTAATAATCTTGTTAAAAATAAGAAAATATTTAATATGATATTATTTGGTAAGAGTGGTACGGGTAAAACCACTATTGCTTTGTGTTTGATGAATGAACTTAATTTAAGATATAGAATGCTTAATGCAACGATTAATAGTAAAAAAGATTTTGAAGTTGTTATTGAAGAGGCTAAAATGTATGGACAGATGATACTTATAGTTGATGAGATACATCGTATGAATAAAGATAAACAAGATATTTTACTTTCTTTTATTGAAAGTGGAGTTATTAAATTAATTGGGCTTACTAATGCTAATCCATATCATTCAATCAATCCTGCGATTAGAAGTAGATGCCAGCTTATAGAACTTCATGAACTTAATAGTAAAGATATAGAAAAAGGTATTAAAAGAGTTAAAGAAGTATTACCTGATATTAAGATGGATAATAAAACTATTAGTTATATAGCAAATATTTCAAATGGAGATATTAGGTATGCTTATAATTTAATAGAGTTTGTGTATTATGGACTTAATAAAGAGATTACTATAGAGGGTATAATTAATACAAGTAATACTCCTTCATTTTATACTGATAAAAATGAAGATGGGTATTATGATACGATTAGTGCTTTTCAAAAAAGTATTAGAGGTAGTGATGTAGATGCTTCTCTTCACTATTTAGCTAGACTTATTGAAAGAGGAGATTATGATATTATATATAGAAGAATGAGTGATGTGGTTTATGAGGATATTGGGCTTGCTAATCCTATGATGGGGGTTAAACTTAATGCTGCGATTAATAATTGTGAGAGAGTTGGTTATCCTGACCTTATTAAAATATTATCTACTATGGTTATTGATATGGCTTTAAGTCCAAAAAGTAATTCCGCTTACCTTGCTATAGATGAAGCATTAAATGATGTTAGAAGTAAGAATACTGGTAGAATTCCAGAACATATAACTACTAATTCACTTAATTATAAATATCCACATGACTATCCTAATTATTATGTAAAACAAGAATATATGCCTAAAGAATTAATAGGAAGAAAATATTATAATCCTAAAAATAATAAATATGAAAAAGAGCTTTATGAGTTTAACAAAAGAATTAAAGGAGAAAAATAAAATAAATAAAAACCTATAAGTATAGTTAAAACTAATTTATAGGTTTTAATTTCATCAAAAATGTATCATTTGTATCTATATATATAAATAATTGGTATAGCAAAACCTTATTTGTTTGTTAATATCTAGTAGATCGGTGCCCGCACAGTTTCACCGTGCAAGGCACTTTACATTTTCTCTTTCTATTCTATCTCATACGCCTTTTTTGCAGTACCATCTCCTGATATGTACTTTACGCTGGAATCAAGATATACAGACTGACGCAAGCCGCCACTGCCCTTCGTATTGCCGTGGGTCACACTACCGGAACTGAACACATTCACCGCATAGACCAAATTGTTAGAATCGGGCGACACGGTCCAAAACAATTTATTCGTATCTAATAACCAGTTAGTACTAGTACAAGTTGAATTATTATAGATATTTCCTTTTGTTCCATCATTGTAGCAATGGCTACTTGCGTACATATAATCACTTGGATATATTAACGCTACTTTTCCATCCCATGTTTGTTTATATCCACTATGTACACTAGTACTTCTTTCTTGAGTATATACTTCTTTTGTATTTCCAAAACCAGAACTATACACCACATTTCCTAAGTACCATTTTGTACTACTTATCTGATTTTTTGCATTAACTGTTAAACCATTGCTTGCATAATTGCATATCGCTGTTTCACTTACTGTAGTCTCATACCCAGTTGAACATGCAAGTTTTGTATAACCAGAAGTTCTATTATAGTATGGTCCACTATTTAACATTGTCATTAATGTTGATGTTGTCCAATCATTTATATTTTCTGAAGACGTAGAACTTCTATAATCCCACGATACATTTCCTATTCTATCTCTTACTATTTTGACTTTATTTTCTTTGGTGTATGTTCCGTCACTTTGTGGTGTTTCAACTTCAAATACTCCAATTATTCTCCACACTCCAGTTTCGTTATTAAATGTTATATAGTTATTCGGAGTTTTACCTTGATATCTATATTCACTTGTTGCATAAGTTTGATTACCTGTTGCTGTTTGGTCAATTTTAGTTAACCCTAATGTACTATAATTATCTATTAAATAGTTTGCAAGGGTTGTTCCTTTAATTTCTTCAAAATATAAACTGCATTTAGTTTGTTTACTAGCATCCACCGTTATCTTCTTAATACTATCATTATATTCTACTGAAACATTATTACTACATGTATAACTAACAAGATTATACTTTTTTGCACTATCAAGCTCATCCACTCTGGTGTTATCTACATATAAAGCTGTTGTTTCATAATCATAATGTAAATAATTAGTATCTATTTCTGTGTATGTATCTAATACTTTTACTTCATTTACTTCGTTAAATGAATATCCTCCAAATATCATAAGTGATAATGTTTGATTTTTGGTACTTGTGTTTTTTATTGTAAGAGAGATTGTCCTTGTTGTTACGATTCCTCCAAATGAGGGTTCTAGATAGTCACTTGCATATTTAACACCTAAGTTATCATTATTTAGATATGCAAGTTTATAATTGGTAGAAACTGCATTTAAGCTTGTTATTTCAATAGTGTGTTCTGTTTCTCCTGGTTCTATATCTATAGTGTATGTATTTTCATTATCTATTTTTATAGAATATAAAAGCTCTGAAATATACATTTCATTACTTCTGTAACTTTCACTGTCTATAGTAAACTTTGCATAGCTTAGTGCTAAAACTGGACAAAGTCCAATCAACACTAAAACTATAAAAATGTTTTTCTTTATGAAATATATTACATTTTCTCTTATATTCATCTTCATATCCTTCTTATGTTAAAATTATAGCACGGTGTCCCCCTCCCATGTCAAGAAGCAAATAAAAAATCTTGTGTTTTTTACAAGACTTTTTATATTATAACTAGTTTAAAGCGTCTTTTAATTTGCTTCCAGCTTTAAATGTAGCAGCAACCTTTGCAGGTATTTTTAATGGTTCTTTAGTTAATGGATTGATTCCCTCTCTTGCAGGTCTTTCTTTAGCAGCAAAAGTACCGAATCCTACTAATGCAACTTTTCCATCTTTCTTAAGACCATCTGTAATTCCTTCGATTGTTGCTTCTAGAGCTCTAGTAGCATCAGCTTTTGTTAATCCAGCTTTAGCAGCAATAAATTCTACTAATTCAGTCTTAGTCATCGTATTACCTCCCATATTTATTTTAAACATCATGTACGATGCTTACATATTCATTTTAGCATACAATGAGTAAAATGCAAGTATTTATTATAAAATTGTACATTTATTTATCGTTTTTATCACATTCAGGGCAAATTATTTTATCTTTTTTCTCTACTAATAAGCCTCCGCATTTATCACAAATGCTTCCATTTGGTTTATCCCAAAGTGCATAATTACATTTAGGAAAGTTTGAACAACCATAAAATATTTTTTTCTTTTTAGTTAATTTTTCTATAATCTTACCACCACATTTTGGACAATCACATATTTCAGTAATCTTCTTTTCTTCTTTCTTAATATATTTACATTCTGGGTAATTAGAGCATGCGGTGAACTCCCCATATTTCCCTTTTCTAACAACTAATGGGTTTCCACATTCTGGACATGTTTCCCCTGTTTCTTTTGGAGCTTCTTTTTCCATATTTTTAAATGCATTTGTAAGAAGTGGTTCAAAATCTTTATAGAACTCGTCTAATACTTCATACCAAACTATTTTACCTTCTGATATTTCATCTAATTCTTTTTCCATATTTGCTGTGTAGTTTACATTTATTATTGATGAGAAGAACTCTTGTAATTTATCTGTTACTTCTTCCCCAGTTTCTGTTGGATAGAACTTCTTATCTTCTATTTTTACATATTCTCTTTCTTTTAATACAGAAATTATTTTAGCATATGTACTTGGTCTTCCTATTCCTAGACTTTCAAGTTCAGCAATTAGCTTTGCTTCTGTAAATCTTGCTTTTGGTTCAGTGAAGTGCTGTAATTTTTTGGTTTCTTTAGAAACTATAACTTTATCTTTTTCTAGTGCTGGTAAAACATTATCTTCTTTATCTTCATATTCCCCATATACTTTTAAATATCCATCAAATGTATATACTTGTCCTGATGTTTTAAATATATAATCATTATTAAATAATTCCACACTAGTTGCTTGTACTTTTGCATCTGCCATTAAAGAAGAAAGTGCTCTTATATATATTAAATTGTATAACTTGTATTCTTCAGCTGTAAGATATTTTTTTACACTTTCTGGAGTTCTTAATATACTTGTTGGTCTTATTGCTTCGTGAGCATCTTGTACATTTTCTTTTGATTTAGCTTTTTTAGCATTTCCTACATATTCTTTTCCGTAGTTTGATGCTATATATTTTTTAGTTTCATTTACAAATACATCTGATAATCTTACAGAATCTGTTCTCATATATGATATTAAACCTACTGTTTCACTTCCAAGTTTAACTCCTTCATACAATTTTTGTGCAATAGACATTGTTTTTGATGCTGGATAATTTAATCTATTAGAAGCCATTTGAGTAAGTGTACTTGTTGTAAATGGCAATTTACTTTGCTTTTTCTTTTCTTTTGTTTCTATACTTTCTACTTTAAATGCATTTGATAGTTTTTCTAATATTTTATCTGCTTCTAGGGATGTACTTATTTTAATCTTTTTATTTTTATATTTTGCTAGTTCTGCTTTAAATCCATCAAATATACTTTCAATAGTATAATATTCTTCTGGAATAAAACTTCTTATTTCTCTTTCTCTATCAACTATCAATTTTAATGCTACACTTTGTACTCTTCCTGCACTTTTACCATCTGTTTTAGATTGCATTAATTTACTTAATCTAAACCCTATAATTCTATCTAATATTCTTCTTGATTCTTGTGAATGTACTAAGTCCATATCAATATCTCTTGGATGTTTAAATGCTTCTTTTATAGCATTTTCTGTTATTTCATTAAATACTACTCTTCCATAATTATCTTTTATTCCAAGAGTATCTTTTAAATGCCAGCTTATTGCTTCTCCCTCTCTATCTGGGTCGGTTGCTAGTATTACATTAGTACTTTCTTTTACGTCTTTCTTAAGTTCACTAACTAATTTACTCTTACCTTTTACAATAATATAATTAGGCTTAAAATTATTTTCTAAATCAACACCTAAACCATATTTCCCACTAGTAGATAAATCTCTTATATGACCTTTAGATGATACTACTTTATAATCTTTACCTAAATATTTTTCTATAGTATGACTTTTACTTGGGGACTCCACTATAACAAGATTTTTCATATTACTTTCCTCTCCTTCTTCATGAACATAATATTATCATTATAAATTAATTTGTCAAGCATCTATTTTATTTATAATATTTCATATTTACATTTTATTATTTAAATGTTTATTAAAATACATTTTTACCATATAAAAAATAGCATTTTAATACTGCTATTTAATTTAAAAATTTTTCTAGTTTTTATCACTATCAAATTCTTTTTTTAAGTCATTTAGTTCTTTTAAACTATCTTTTAAGAATATACTTGCTATTAGTTGTTCTTCTTTTTCGTTATTAATAAGTGATATTGCTGTTCCTTTTTCATCTGTTTCTACTTTAACTACATAGTTTTCTTTCTTTAAGTCGCTTATTAATGCATACTTATTTCCATTATAATCAAGAGTTCTTAGTACTCTATATTTTTTATCATTATCTAATGTTATTATTGTATCTTCTTCTATCATATACTTCTTACCTTTCTAATTTAAGTGTTACTTCTTTTTTATTTTCTATTTCATTAAACATTATATTATTTCTTTTCATATAAATATTTAAAGATTCTACTGCAGAAATTAATGCACCTGATGTGAATAATACTTCTTCATTTAAATATCCAGATAGTGGTATTAAAACTGCCATACTTATTACACTTCCATAATGTAAACCTTTAATTATATCTTCATCAAATCTATTATTATACATATTTTTTCTCCTAATTAGATTGTATCATAAGCAGTTTTTTTATTCAAGTATCATTCCCAGAATAATTTTGATAATATTTTCATTATATTTTTAAGTGTTTTATTCATAAAAGTATTAGTTATTTCACCTATTTTTGAACCTAATATACTAAACTTATTAGAATAGTCTTTTTCTTCTATAGTTATATAATCTTTAGCATTTACATCTTTTCCATTATAAATATCTTCTTCAAATCTTTTAATTGCTTCATCTGTTAATACTACTTTTTCATATGCTTTATATTCATAATAACCTGCTTCTTTACAAATATATAAAAACATAAATACTATAAATGATATTAGTAATAATATCCAAAATATTTTACTTTTCTTTTTTTGCATTTATATCCTCACTTATAATTTTAGCTATTACTTCTAATGTATTATTAAGTTCATCTATTTTATTATCTACTCCTCCTACTTCTATTAAAAATGCTTTTGTACTTAAATCTTGATTAAATATTACATCTTTTCTTTCATATATTCCTCTACTTAATCCTTTATATTCTTTTTCAAGTTTATTATTCATACTTTTTACAAAGGATAGATTTTCTTCATAGTTTTTATGTTTTAAACTTACTACAAACATAACTCTTGCATAGTTTTTATTATCTTTTGTATAAAGTGTTTGTTTTCTTCCTGCTGAATCTCTATGTAAGTCTATTAAATATATTAGTTTTTTATTCGTTTTTAGAGCGTTTTTTAAATAATATCTACTTGCTTCATATGAACCTGTGTAATCTAATTTATGTGCATTTAAATATTTCTTTATAGAACCCGTTTCTACTATAGATGAAACTCCTAGAGTATTTAAATGGTCTTTTAATATGTAAGAAGCATAAAGTACTGTTGGTTTAATAGAATGCTCTAAACTATTAAGATAGTATCCTTCTGTTTGATGTGTATTATAAATGTATACTATGGGATCTGTATCTATTTCTTTTTTTACAGGTAATATAGTTTCGTATATATTACTTTTGTTTTCATATACCATTTTAGAATTACTTTGATTCATCAATATATATTTTAAATCTAAACCATTATATAAAAATATATAACTTATAATAACTAAGAGTATAATAATATATCTTAATATTTTAATTTTATTATATTTTTTTAATTTCATAGTATCACCATACTAATAATAGAATATTTTATTTGAAATAAATGTCGTATTTTGCCTCAAATGTACCTAAAATAAACAAAATTTCTTGATTTTTATATAAATATTTGATAATATTAAATAAGTCTTAAAGGAGGAACAGATATGCCTAATATTAAAAGCGCTAAAAAAAGAGTTATTAGAACTAAAAGAGAAGCAGAAGAAAATAATGTAGTTTATGCTAGTATGAAAACTGCTATTAAGAAAGTTGAAAAAGCTGCTACTAAAGAAGAAGCTACTCTAAAACTTGCTGATGCTGTTAAAAGAATAGATAAAGCACATCAAAAAGGTGTTTTAAAAGCTAATACAAGAGACAGATATAAAAAGAGATTAAACTCTGTAGTTAATAATAAATAAGTAGATAATGTCTACTTTTTTTGTTATACTTATATTGTGGTGATATATGACAAATAAACTTATTAAAATATTATTTTTACTTATTATATTACTAGGTAGTTATGTATTTATAAGTAAATATGATACTATTAAAAATAGTTTTACTAATTTATATAATAATTTAATGCAAAATACTATAGTTCCAGAAGATGTAAGTATGTATGCTAGGAATTATAATTATAATACATTTAAACATACAAATGATTTTAAACCTAAAAGTAAAGAAGATATTTCTAATATATTTTATACTATTTTAGATAATGGATGGAATGAGTTTTCATTTTATTGTCCTAAAGATTATGAATCGTGCATAGATGATGTGAGTAGTATTGCTCATGATCAAATGTATTTAAGTTTAATAAATAATTATGTAAGTCCATATAATTCTTATATTAATTTTAATACTATGATAAGTGGTAATTTAGTATATGTTAAAATAGATAGACTTTATAGTGAAGAAGATATTAGTAAAATAAATGCTAAAGTAGAATATATTAAAAGTTTATATAAGTTTAATAATCCTATTAAGAGTGATGATATTAAAAAGATACATGATTATATAATAGATCATACTACTTATGATAGTAATTTTACTAAAGGAAATTATTTTTCGGATTCTTATAAAGCAAATGGAGCTTTGATTAGTGGCGAGAGTGTATGCAGTGGTTATGCTGATGCGATGGCTATTATATTAGATGAGTTTAATATACCTAATTTTAAAGTTTCTAGTGCTGATCATGTATGGAACGTGGCTTATATTAATAATAAATGGCTTCATGTTGATACTACTTGGGATGATGATGAAGTAAATAGATATAATAGAAATAATTTCTTTTTGATAGATACAAATAAATTATATGAACTTGATACTAGTGAACATACTTTTAATAAAGAATATTATAAAGAATTAAAATAAAAAGGCACTTCTCGTGCTTTTTTAATATGTTATTTAAATTACATTTTAATTCCACTATCTTGCTTCTTTGCGTTTTCTATTTGCTGCATTAATTGGTTATATAAATTATTAACGCCCATACTTGGAATGCTACTTACAGCTTTTACTAGTTCTTGTTCTGAAGAATGAGCAAGCTGCGCTCCTAGTAAATAAGTCCTTTGAAAACTAGAAGAACGACATCTACCTGGATTAACCTTCCCTGCTTTATACCCTTTTTTTCTTATAGTATCATTAGAAACAAGTGAAATATTAACTTCAGTACTTCCATGATATCCAGGAATAATACCTGCTGGTAATGAAAAGTCTGCAATCATAATACCTTCTGGTACCATTTGTGCTATTTCTATAGTGGACCACTGTTTACCTGCTTTAAAATATGTACTAACTTCAGAATATTCATTATTAGAAACTATACATGTTCTTTCTATATATTTTACGCCTTCATCATATATATAATAATTAAAGACTTGTGGTTTTAGTTCATCGCCTACCTTAGAGTCCCTAATAAGATTATTTAATTCTTCATATACATATGTTACATTAGTACTAGTAACTTCTTTACTTTCTTTAATTTCTGCATCAGGGTAACCCTTAATTAAAGCTTTATTAATGTCGCTATTTATATATTCCATATATTTAGCCTCCTATAATCATATAATAAATCAATCTGACTTTTTTGTAAATATAATTTGCTTGTTTTTTGCGTTATTAAAAAGCACATTACATGCTTTTAGTTTGAATATTTATTCTTACATTTATTTAGAAACTCATCATTATCAAAATAATTTAGTTTCATGGCTTCTTTAACTCTATTATTTACCATAGATGCTTGTTTTCTTGCTTCTAAAGTTCCATTTTTAAGAATGTCATATACTTCATCAATATGTGTTTCATAGTAATGTCTTCTTTCTCTAATTGGAGTCAATACCTCTTCGATTATGTTATATAAGAACTTTTTGATTTTAACATCCCCTAGTCCGCCTAATTGATATTGTTTTTTAAGTTCATCTAAATTATTAAACTCTGGAAGGTATTTAGCAAAATGTTCATCCGTACAAAATGCATCTAAGTATGTAAATACTGTATTTCCTTCTACCTTTCCTGGGTCAGATACTTTTAAGTGGTTTGGATCTGTAAACATACTCATTACTTTTTCTTTTACAGTATCACTATCATCTTTTAAGTAAATACAGTTACCTAATGATTTACTCATTTTGCTCATTCCATCAAGACCAGGCAATCTTTTACATGCTTTTGCTTCTGGTAATACTGCTTTTGGTAAAACTAAAGTTTCACCATAAAGTGAGTTAAATGATCTTACTATTTCTCTAGTTTGTTCAATCATAGGTAATTGATCATCACCAACTGGTATAACATTAGCATCAAATCCAGTTATATCAGCAGCTTGGCTTACTGGATAAGTTAAAAAACCTGCTGGAATACTAGTTTCAAATCCTCTTAAACTTATTTCTTCTTTAATAGTTGGATTCCTTTGTAATCTTGATACTGTTACTAGATTTAAATAGTAAAATGTAAGTTCACATAATTCTGGTATTTGTGATTGAATAAATATAGTAGTTTTTTTAGGGTCAATACCACATGATAAATAATCAAGTGCTGCTTCGATTACATTACTTCTTACTTTTTCTAAATCAAAGAAGTTATCTGTTATTGCTTGTGAATCAGCTATTTCTATAAATATTTTATCAAATTCTCCACTTTCTTGTAGTTCAACTCTTCTTTTTAAAGAGCCCACGTAGTGACCTAGATGTAAATTACCTGTAGGTCTATCACCTGATAAAATAATGTTTTTCATATTCTTTCACTTCCTTAAATAACTATAAAATTATTATAACAGGTTTAAAGTCTAAATACAACGGGTAAAAATAAAAGATCTAGTCCTCTAGATCTAATTATTTTTAGTTATTGATATGTACATATCATAATCATTTATTTTTACAAGTTCTTTAGCTTCGCCTTTAGTAATAGTTAAACTTAATGTTTCATCTTTAATATATTGTTCATATTGTTTTATTGCTTCTTCTACTTTAGGATCACTATTATAAACTGTATTAATTCTATCTGATATATCAAAGTCTAATGTCTTTCTTAAGTTTTGAATCTTAGATACTATTTCACGTGCTAGGCCTTCATTTATTAAGTCATTAGTTAAATTAGTATTTAAAACAACTGTCTTATAGTTAAGCATAACTGCTTTGTATCCTTCTTTTGCTTCGATGTTTCTTAAAACATAACTTGGTAAGATTTCTGTTTCTTTATCTAGTTCAATTTTAAGTGTTCCATTTTCTAATTTTTCGCTATCTTCTTTTGAAATATTATTTAAGAACTCTGTGAACTTACCTAAATTACTTCCGAATAACTTACCTACTTCTTTGAAGTTTGGTTTATATTTTACAGTTATATATTCATCCATATTTGATGCGAATACAACATTTTTAACATTGATTTCTTCTTCGATTAGTGAAGTAAAACTTTCTATTTTATCTTTATATTTACCTTCAATGATTACTTCTTGTATTGGTTGTCTTACTTTGATTTTTGCTTCTTCTCTTAAGTTTCTTGCGATAGTTATTAAATCTATTACAGTATCCATTTTATCTTCAAGTTCATTATTTATATACTCTTCGTTGCATACTGGATAATCACTTAAGTTTACGCTGTCTTCTAAAGTTAATTTAGTGTATATTTCTTCACTTATGAATGGAGCTATTGGGCTTATCATTTTACATAAACCACATAATACATCATATGTTACTTTATATACAGCTTTCTTTGAATTATCAAGTGTACTTCCCCAGAATCTTCTTCTATTACGTCTTATGTACCAGTTACTTAAATCATCACATACAAAGTCTTGGATTAAGTGTACTACTTTATTTAAATCATATTTATCCATGTATGTTGTTACATTTTTGATTAAGTTATTATATTTTGATAGTAACCATTTATCTATTTCTTCTAAGTCTTTATAGTCTACTTCAAAACTTCTTGGGTCTACTTCATCAGTGTTTGCATACATTTCAAAGAATGTATAAGTGTTTTTAAGTGTATTTATAAACTTTGAGTTTACTTCTTTTATTCCGTCTTCATCAAACTTAAGTGGTGTCCATACTGGGCTTGTATATAGCATGTACCATCTAGTAGCGTCAGCGCCATATTTATCTAATATAGTAAATGGTTCGACTGCATTACCTCTTGATTTATGCATCTTTTGACCATATTTATCTAATAGTAAATCGTTTACTAGTACATTTTTATATGGTGCTTTTCCTGTTAGAAATACTGATACTGCGATTAATGAATAAAACCATCCACGTGTTTGGTCTAAGCCTTCTGCGATAAAGTCTGCTGGGAAGTGTTTTTCAAAGTATTCTTTGTTTTCAAATGGATAGTGATATTGTGCGAATGGAACTACTCCACTATCAAACCATACATCTATAACATCTGGTATTCTTGACATTACGTTTCCGCATTCTTTACATTTAATATGTACGTTATCTACATATGGCTTATGTAAGTCTATTGTTTTATCAATGTCTTCTATTGATTTTTCTACTAGTTCATCTATACTTCCTATCATTTCTTTGTGTCCACATGAACAAGTCCATAATGGAATTGGACATCCCCAGTATCTACTTCTGCTTATACCCCAGTCTTGTACATTTTCAAGCCAGTTTCCAAATCTCTTTTCTCCTACGTAATCAGGATACCAGTTTACTTGTTTATTTGCCTCTACTAATTTATCTTTGTATGCTGTTACTTTTATATACCATGCTGGTTTTGCCATATAAATAAGTGGGCTTTTACATCTCCAGCAGTGAGGATAGTTATGTGTGATCTTTATTTTCTTAAATAATTTATCATTTTCTTTTAGATATTTTATTATTTCTATTTCTAATTCACTATCAGTAACTAATCTTCCTTTCCATGGTCCATCAGTGTATTTTCCTTCTAGATTTACTGGATTTAACATAGGTATATTATATTTTCTACATACTTCGTTATCATCAGCACCGTATGCTGGGGCTATATGAACTACACCAGTTCCATCTTCCATTGTTACGTATGTATCACAAGTAACATAGAATGCTTCTCCTTCTGGTTTTAAGAATGGCATTAGTTGTTCATATTTTGTATATTCTAGACTTTTTCCTTTGAATGTTTCTAGTACTTTATAATCTTCTCCTAGTACTTTATCTGCTAGAGCAGAAGCTAGTATAAACTTATACCCTTTGCTTTCTACTTTTACATAATCTTCATTTGGATTAACGCATAGTGCTACATTTGCAAGTAGTGTCCATGGTGTTGTTGTCCAAACCAAGAAATATTCATCTTTATCTTTAACTTTGAATGGAAGTATAACTGAGTTTACATCTACTTCTTTATAGCCATCTGCTACTTCATGAGTTGATAGTTCTGTTCCACATCTTGGACAATATGGTAATATTTTATGACTATGGTAAACTAATCCTTCATCAAAGAATCTTTTAAGTATATACCATTCACTTTCAATATAATCATTTTTAAATGTGATATATGCATTTTCTGTATCTATAAATTGTCCCATTCTTTCAGTTAAACGAACGAACTCTTTTTCATTTGTTCTAACGTTTTTCTTACATTCTTCATTGAACTTTTCTACACCATAGTTTTCTATATCTTTTTTATCTTTAAATCCAAGTAGTTTTTCTACATTAACTTCAGTTGGTAAACCATGTGTATCCCATCCAACTACTCTATCTACTCTATAGCCTTTCATTGTTTTATACTTACAAATAGCGTCTTTTAAGATTTTTGCAAGCATATGATGAACTCCTGGGAATCCATTTGCGTATGCAGGTCCGTCATAGAATACAAAGTTTTCATTATCTTTTCTGTTTTCAATTGTTTTGTTTAAAATATCTTGTTCTTTCCATTTATCGATTTGTTTTTGTTCGATATCTTTAACATTTCCTTTTTCTAAGTTTTCAAACTTCTTCATAATTCTCCCTCCAAAATAAAAAGGATAGTACAAGGAGCCAATGTATGGCGGTACCATCCTTTAGTTAACTTGATTTTTATAACGAGGATAACCCCGTGCATATCTTATCCATATGCATCATCAGAAGTGATTTGTATATATTATTTGTATTAGCTTTCACCGTATGCTAACTCTCTTTGACAAAATCATATATACCCTCTTCGTCATTTGATTTAACAATGATGATTATACCACATTATTTTTGAATATGTAAAGTTTTTTTGATAATTTTTTATGTGAAGTAAAATGTTTTGTTTACTTACCTTTGTATATTTGTTATATTATAGTTAGTAAAAATATATTTATTGATTTATTTGTGATTTTGATGTATAATATGCTTCATGTTTTTAGTATATCTGTTATGGAGGAAATTATGGATAAAAAGAGTTTGATTGCACTTATGCTTGCTTTTAATACTTTGATTAGTAGTGGGTGCAGTAAAAAAGATAAAGAGATTGTTATAGATAATAAGATAGAACCTTACGTACAATATAATAATGTTTTAAGTGAACCTAATTATGAAAGTACTAATGAGTACTGTGGTATAGTTGAAGAAGCTATTATGTATGATATTAATATGAATCCTATAGATAGTATTTTAACTTATCAACTTGTTTATAGTATTAAATCTAATGGTATTTATGATTATGTTTTAACTGATAGATATGGTGAAGTTTATATTGAAAGTAAATATTTATATAGAATGGAAAATACATTTCTAGAAGTTTGTCTTGATAAGCAGTATGTTCGTTTATTTAATGGAACTGATGTTATTTGTTTAACTCCTACTGTTACAGGGATGGAAGGAACTCCTACTAATGAAGGGTACTTTTATATTTATAGTAAAGAAGAATGTGCTATTTTAAAGGGTGAAGATTATGAATCTTATGTTGATTATTGGATGCCTTTTGATGGTGGGATTGGTCTTCATGATGCTTCTTGGAGAAGTGAGTTTGGTAGTGATATATATTTATATAATGGTAGTCATGGGTGTGTTAATTTACCTTATGATGCTGCTAAAATCATATATGAAAATACTGATGTTGGAACACCAGTTTTGGTTCATAAATAAAAGCATATTAAAAGCAAGTCTTTATTGGCTTGCCTTTTTGTTATAAACATTCAACGTATGTGTCGCTTAAACATCTTATAGCACATAAACAATCACAATCCATAGTAAATATTGAATCTGTTGCTACATATGGGTATAGACTTGTTTCATCTGGATTGTTTGCTAGTACTCTAAATGTACAACAGTTATTATCTACTTTTTCGACTCTAAATACACTGCTTGTTATTCCGTCACTTGTTTTAGTAGTTGGAACTGCAAATGGTACTGAACCAGTTCCGCAAGTATATAACATTATTGGTCTTGTATTACATATTATACAGTTAGTTCCTCCTCCTAAAGCTGGTCTATCACATGATGCTAGACATCCATCTGGACATGCGTTTGTTTGAAGAACATTTATAACCTTTAATATTTCAGTGATGCAGTTACATTCATCATTGTTTTTATTACAGCACATATAATCCTCTCCTTCTATTCACTAATAAGTTATGATATATGTTATTTTTTGATACTTTGTTTACCTATATTTTTAATTTTTTTAAATTAAAAAATACTAATATGTGCTAGCATATCAGTATTAATATTTTTAATAGTTTGTTATTATTAATTCTTCTACTTTACCTCTTTTGTTTCCTTTAGAGTTTATATTCCTTTTTGCTTCGATTTTGTGCATGTTGTAACCTTTGTATAATTCATTTACTAGATGTGTATTATGATTAGAAAGCATTAAATATACTCCTTTTTTATCTAGTTCTTTAAATACTTTAGCAAGTCTTTTTTGTTCTTCTTTACCAAATCCGTCTTCTGTGTAACTATTAAATGTATGAGTGTCTGAATCGTATGGTGGATCAAAGTATATAAAGTCATTTTTCTTGGCATCTTTTACTGCTTGTTCAAAATCTATATTTAATATTTTAATATCATTTAATGTTAGATAGTTGCTTACTGTTATTAGATTTGCTCCTTCGTATGTGTTTACTTTTGTTTTTTTGCCAAATGGAACATTGAACTCATTTTTACTGTTAACTCTATATAGTCCATTAAAACATGCTTTATTTAAGTAAATTGTTCTTGCTGCTTTTGTATAGTCTGATAATTTATTATACATATTTTTATTTCTATCTTTGTTTCTTATTTCATAGTAGAACTCTTCACTATGCATTTTTTCATAATGATTTAAAACACTGCACATTTTTTTAAACTTTTCCTCATTACATAAGCAATTATATACATTCATTAGTTCTACATTTGAATCATTTATTACTGCCTTTTTTGGTGATAGTTCAAATAATAGGGCTCCTCCACCTATGAATGGCTCATAATATGTATTAAAGTTTTCTGGTACATATTCTTTTAATTTATCTATTATTTGTCTTTTTCCTCCTGCCCATTTCACAAATGGTTTGCCTTTTATCATAACAAATTTCCTTTCTTTATATACTTAATTATTATAACATATCATTTTTAATTTTTTCTATAAAAATGCATGAAAAAAGTAAGCATAGGCCTACTTATAATCAATATTTAATTTATATTAGTTTTCATAAACACTTACTTGTTTATTATCTTTTCCTTTTCTTTCGTATCTTACTACTCCAGAAATCTTAGCATATAATGTGTGATCTTTACCCATTCCAACATTTACACCTGGATAAATCTTTGTTCCTCTTTGACGATAAATAATGCTTCCAGCACTGCATGTTTGTCCATCGCTTACTTTGCTTCCAAGCCTACGTCCAGCACTATCTCTACCGTTCTTTGTAGAACCAACACCTTTTTTAGATGCGAATAATTGTATATTTAAATGCAATTTAATCATTATTTTTCCTCCTTAATATCAATATTTTTATCGTAGCTTTCTTTTAGTTCATACATCATATTAACTAAATTATTAAGCACAGTATTAGTTATATTATCTTTCTTAATATTAACAATTTCTAAATTATTAGTATCAGTATAACTAATAGCTTTTTCATCAAATTCAAGTATTAAGTTAATGCTTACTATAACCATCGTACTAAATGATGCACATACTATGTCTTTACCGTATTCATCAAAGCCAGCATGTCCGCTACATTTAATGCTTGTGATTATATCATTATCTTTCTTAACTCTTACTTTTATCATTATTTCTCTATTGATTTAATAACAATTTTAGTATATGGTTGTCTGTGTCCTTGAGTTTTTCTGTATTTCTTTTTAGGTTTATATTTAAATACAACTACTTTCTTTTGTTTTCCATGCTTTAGTACTTTAGCAACTACTTTAGCATTTTTAACAACTGGACTTCCAACTTTACCATCTACATATAAAACTTCATCAAATACAACTTCGCTATCAACGTCATTTGGTAGTTTTTCAACATATAGTTCTTGTCCTTCTTCAACCATATATTGTTTTCCACCTGTAACAAATATTGCTTTCATATATAAATTCCTCCTTCAATTAGACTCGCTCTTAAGGTAAGCATTAGCTTTTATGACCTTTTCAATGCGGTTGTAGAGAAAGATTTCTACAAACATTGATATTTTAGCATATATATGTGTGTTTGTCAAACATTTTGGCTACAATTTCATCTTCACTTTTTCCGTTTATTATATGATAGTAATCTCTTTTTAATTTATTTATATTTTTTATATATTTTATTTTACTAAAGTTGTATTTTGTTTTATATCTTTCAAATATAAAATTGTTATATTTAGTTTCTATATTATTTTGTTCATAATATATTGATTTTATTAAGAATAGAAATAATATTATTGCAAAGATTGTGTGGTTTGTTATTACAAAGATTATACTCGTGATATATGAAATAAATATTGTTATTTTGTATGATGCTTTATAGTCAAATAATACATCTGTTAGCAAGTTTAATAATCTTCCTCCATCAAGTGGCAAGCATGGCATAAAGTTAAACAATATTAAATAATGATTTATTTTATCTATTATATTAAATACATGATATGTGACGTGATTATTTATGTATAATGTGTATATTAGAAAATAAAACAATAACTGGAATGTTATTCCTCCGATTAGTGATATTAATTCTTTATATATTTTTGTGTTTAGTGGAGCATTTAAAATAGTTATTCCTCCGAATGGATAAATAACTATTTCTTTTACTTTGATATTAACTATCATGCTAAAAATACAATGTCCCATTTCATGAACTAGAATTACTATTAATAGTAAATATATATATTCGAAATAACCTGATAAAAATGATATTAGTAAAAATATGTATGTTAATGGATGAAACTTAATATTCATTTATGCTTACTGGTTTATCATCTTTGTATAAAACATAATAATATTCGTTATCGCTTGTTCCAATAGTTGTACCTGTCTCTATATAATCGTATAATTTAACGCTTTCTTTTATATTTCCATACCACGCGTAATAGCCATTACTTTGCTGTACTACTACTGTATTATTGTATCCATCTTTATTTCCTATAAAAGTTACTATCCCACTACTTTTAAGTTTTATCTCTCCGCTATTATTATATTTTACACCATCTAAGTATTTTTCATAATCTTTTGTTCCTGAAACAATGAGTGTATTTTCTTTTCCTTTGAAGACATCTGTTATACTATTTGTAAACTTATTAAATGCACTAAAGTCTAATGTTGAGTTTAATACTTTATCGTTTACAAAGTTCCTAAAGCTTGGACTTATATTACTTACTATCATTACTAATAAAACAAATATTACAACTGTAAATAGTTTGCTTAGCATTATACTAATTATACTTTTTTTACTACCTTTTTTATTATTTTTATATTCTTCATATGTCATGGTAAATATTATTCACTAGTTTTATTTTTATGAATAATATTTTCGTAAAAACTATAATATGTTGTGTCAGAAATGACTAAGTGTTCCATGACTGGTATATCTATTAGTTTTCCTATCTCCATCAATTTTTGTGTGACATTTATATCTTCATCAGATGGTGTTACATCTCCTGATGGATGATTGTGTACGATGGCTATGAATGCTGAAGATGCACAAGCAGCATATTTAAACACTTCTCGTGGGTGTATTAATGATTTATTAATCGTTCCTTTGAATAATATTTTATGACTAATTATTTTACATTTACTGTCTAAGCAAATCACCATAAAGTTTTCTTGAGATTCTCCTAGTAAGAATTGCTTTGAATATTCAAATAATTTTTTTGGGGTGTTGTAGCATGTAATATCTACATTGCTTTTTGCAAATACTCTTTTACCAAGTTCTATACTAGCAAGTAACTCTATTGCTTTTACTTTTCCTATTCCTTTAATTTTACTTAATGAGTTTATAGTAGCATTTTTAAAGTTGCTTATTCCTTCTAAATCTTTTAGCAAAAGCGAAGCAATCTCTTTCACATTCTCACTTTTAGTTCCGGTGCGTAATATTATTGATATGATTTCTTCGTCGGATAACAATCCTGGTCCAACCGTAATCAACCTCTCCCTTGGCTTTTCGCTATCAAGCATTTCTTTTACTCTCATCTTATTATCCTCCTCTCTTTTTTACAGGTAAAAGCATTAGCCTTTGGCGATTCCTTCATATTAATTAGTGTTAAGCCAATTAATATTAAAGGCAAACATGGTATGCGCTACCACTTTTAAGTCCTCTTATTTAATGCCTCCATATTAATTATTAGCCAAAACTTTGCAAAACACTTCTTTTTTTGAAATTTTTTTTATTTTTTTATAAAATTAAAAGACATGAAATATATTCATATCTGTTAAATGTTATCTTGCATTACGAATTATGACTATTCCAGAGCCACCGTTACCACCTGAACCGAGGTCTACTGTTGACGCGGCTCCAGCACCACCTCCTCCACCTGCTGTGTTAGCAGAAGCATTTAATCCATCACATCCGTTATCTATTCCACCTCCAGATGCTCCTCCACCAGAGCCACCAACTCCACCGTTTTGCGGCGAAGCATCCCATGATTAAGGCATACTGCATAAAGCACCGCCTCCGCCGCCTCCACCGCCTCCGGCAGCGAATACATCTAGCGATAGATTTTCTCCTATAGTTAGTGTTCCAGATGTTGTAAAGCTTATATAGTAATTATCACTTCCATCATCATTTAATGTACAATTACCAGTATAACTTAAAAGTGATGCGTTTGCATTTGAATGATTTGCACATTAGTAACTACTTGCTAATGTCGTATATGTTATTTTTGTGTATTGAGCATAAAGCGTAGTATCTTCTTGTAATGAATAAATATCTGTTTCTTCAACTTTTGTTCCAGCACTTTCTTCCGTATACCATCCATTAAAGATATAATTATATTTTACTGGTGTCGGCATTTCTCCGTATTCTTTATTATATTCTATCTTTTTTGATTTTACATCTGTTGTTCCTCCGTTTGCATTAAATGTTACTGCATATATTGGAGGGCCTGAATAGTCTCCTATATATAGTTTTCCACTAAAACTTTTTCCTTGATTGTAATTCTGTGCTGGCCCTGTTTCGTTGAATGTTATAGTCAAAGTATATTTATTAGTTATTCCTGTTTTAATTCTATTATTTTCTTTTATTGTTTGTGAAGTTGGTATTTTACTATAAAGTAAAACTGTACTATCTTCTCCTTCACATTCTCCTAGTGATGTTGCGAAGCGTTTCTGTAATTTTCAAATGCTTCACATGTTAAAGTATAAACTAGTTCGTCTTTTTCAATTGTATTAATCATATCTATCATGTTTATATTAAAGCTAGTACTAAAATCTCCTGTATTTGTTACAGTAAACTCTTTTGTGATTATTTTACCCGGTTCAATATTATTTGCCTTTATTTGTTGTCCACTATCATAGAAAAGTGATAGGTTACCCATTTGAATTGTAATATCCTTTGCTGTCTCATTACCAGTTATTCCTCCGCTAAAATATGCATATTTAAGCCCTACTGTTAATAAAAAGACAGACACAAGTATACTTCCATAAATAATTCTTTTATCTTTCATACGTGTACCTCTATTCTTATATAATTATCTATTTATAATTATAATAGGTACCACCACCACCCCTTGTCAAGTGGCAAACAAAAAGCGAACAAATCTTGTTCGACTTTCTATATTATTTTGAGATATTTAAGAATGTTTCTTCATTTATTATTTCTATTCCTAGTTCTTTTGCTTTTATATTTTTACTTGAACTAGATGTTATATCATTATTAATTAAATAATTTACTTTAGTTGATATAGTACTAACTACTTTACCGCCTTTGCTTTCAATATACTCTATTAATTTATCTCTATTTTCAAAGTGATTTAGTGTTCCAGTGATAACAAATATCATATCGTTTAATGTACCTACTTCTTTTTTTGATGGAGCTGGTAAAATAATTTCTTTTCTCAAGTCTTCTACTATTTGTTTAAATATAGGATTATTAAACTCATCTACCCATTCTTTAGCAATAACATCTCCTACTCCATCAATATTACTTAATTCTTCTAATGTTAAATTACATATTTTATCTATATCATTATTAAAGTGATTACATATTAATTTTGCTCTTGCAAAGCCTATGTCTTTTATACCAAGAGAATATATAAAGTTAGCTAGTTTTACTTTTCTTGATTTTTCTACTTCTTTAATTAGATTTTCATAAGACTTTTCTCCAAATCCTTCAAATGATATTATTTTATCTTTATAATCCTCTAAATGATACAAGTCTTTATATGTTTTTACTATTCCTTCATCTATTAGTTTTGATAGTATTGCTTCGCTTATTCCATCTATATTCATAGCGTTTCTGCTTACAAATAAATCTAATCTTTTTATTAGTTTTGCTATACAGAACTCATTAGTACAATAAAGATATTTTACATCTGCATTACTTATTATTTCTGCTTTTTCAAAACATACTGGACATTTATTTGGTACTATTACTGTGTTACTTTTAGTATCATTACTTGCTACTTGTGGTATTATCATGTTTGCTTTGAATACATTTATTGTGTCTCCTATACCTAGTTTTAAGTTTTGCATTATTGATACGTTATGAAGAGATGCTCTTGATACAGTTGTTCCTTCTAAACTTACGGGGTCAAATACTGCTACTGGATTAATTAACCCTGTTCTTGATACCTTCCAGTCTATACTTCTTAATATAGTTTTTTCTGTTTCATCTTTCCATTTAAAGGCTATTGAATGACGTGGGAACTTTGCTGTTGTTCCAAGAGATGCGCCATACTCTTTATCATCGAATGTTAGAACTAATCCATCTGATGGAATATCATATGTTTTTATTCTTTCTTTAAATGTTAATACTGCATCTTTTAAATTATCCTTTGTGACTTTAATATATTCAACTGTTTCAAATCCTTGTTTTTTAAGCCATTCAAAGCATTCCATATTACTATTCGAAATAAAGTCTTCACTTTCTATTAATGCAAATATTATACAGTTTACGTTTCTTTTTGCTGTTACATTACTATCTAATTGTCTTACTGAACCTGAACATAGATTTCTTGGATTTTTAAATTGATTTAATCCATCGTCATTTTCTTCATTCATTTTAGCAAAATCACTATATTTAATTATTGCTTCGCCTCTTAATACAAGTCTTTTTTTATATGGTATAGTTAGAGGTATATTTTTAAACTTTTTTACGTTATTTGTAACTAGTTCACCTATTATTCCGTTTCCTCTTGTTACTCCACTTTCTAGTTTACCATTATTATATGTTAAAACTATTGTTAAACCGTCTAGTTTCCATGATAATAATCCTTCTTTATCTTTTATGAAATCTACTAGTTCATCAGTACTTTTTGTTTTAGCAAGTGATAACATAGGAGATGGGTGCTCTACTTTTTCTAAACTGCCATCTGATTCTATTTCTGGCTCTACATTGATAGTTGGGCTTCCTGATAAAGTCATATTCGTTTCTTTTTCTAGTTTTACTAGTTCATCATATAAACTATCGTATTCATAATCAGTCATAATAGATGTATTTTTTCTATAATAGTATTCACTTGCTTTATTTAGAATACTAATTAATTCTTTCATTCTTTCAACTTTTTGCTTCATAATTATTAGCCTTTCCTTATAAAAATATTATAACATACAAATTAAAAACTATGTCAGTAAAAAACATAGTTTTATAATTATTTTATTAATGATGATAAGATGTTTAATCTTTCTTCTTCTTTATTTAAATCTTCTCTTTCTTTATCAACTATATTCTTAGGTGCTTTATTAATGTAGCCTTCGTTTGATAATAGTTTTTTTCTTCTTTCTATAGATTTTAATAAAGTTTCATATTCTTTTTTATTTTTTTCATGTTCTTCTTCTTTATGTTTAGAATCATCATATATTATTTTTGTTTTGAAATCATATAGTTCTATAGATATACCTTCTCCTTCATCTATAATTAAATCATTTAATTTTAACATATTTAATAATAGTTTATCTTTTATATTAGTAACTACTTTGAAGTCTTTTCCTATACCTAACTCTAGTTTTCTGTTTCTAAATAATGTTATATATTCAAGCATGTTATCTATGTATTTAGTTTCATTTTCAAATATTTCTTTTTTATTATATTTTGGATATGATGTGTTAAGTAATAGTTCTGTATCTTTTATAGGTAGATTACTATATATTTCTTCTGTTACAAATGGCATGAATGGATGAAGCATTTTTAATATATTAGTAAGAGTATATATTAATGTGCTTATTACTTTGTTATCATTTCTAAACTTACTCATTTCTATATAGTTATCACAGAAGTCATCCCATATAAATGAATATAGAGCACTTCCTGCGTTGTTGAACTCATATTTTTCCATTGATTTTGTTACTTTTTTGATTGTTTCGTTTAGTTTTGTTAAAATCCATTTGTCTTCATTTTCTAGTGATTCTAGTGTGAAGTCATTATTACTAAAGTTTTCTGATTTCATTAGTACGAATCTTGAAGCATTCCATAGTTTATTAATGAAGTTCCATGTTGATGTAAGTTTATCTTCATCGAATCTTAAATCTAATCCTGGGGCTGTGCTTGTACATAAATAGTATCTTAAAGCATCTACTCCATATTTATCTATCATTTCGATAGGGTCTACTCCATTACCTAGAGATTTACTCATTTTTCTTCCTTGTTTATCTCTAATTAATCCGTGTATTATACATTCTTTAAATGGTACTTTTCCAGTTAATTCAATTCCTTGGAATATCATTCTTGATACCCAGAAGAATATAATATCGTATCCTGTTACTAGTACATCGTTTGGATAATATCTTTTAAAATCTTCTGTTTCTTCTGGATAACCAAGTGTACTAAATGGCCATAAGGCACTACTAAACCATGTATCAAGTACGTCTTCATCTTGAGTCCATCCGTCCTCTTTAGGTGCTTGCATGCCTACATATACTTCATCACCTTTATACCAAGCTGGTATTCTGTGTCCCCACCATAGTTGACGGCTTATACACCAGTCATGACAATCTTCCATCCAGTGAATAAGTATTTTTTCAAATCTTGATGGAACAAAATTAACTTTTTTATTTTTATCTTTTTGGAACTCTAGTACATTTTTAGATAGTTTTTTCATATCAACAAACCATTGTTTTGATAGATATGGTTCTACCATTACATCAGTTCTTTCAGAGTGACCTACGCTATGAGTTATTTCTTCTATACTAATTAATAAATCTTGTTTCTTTAAATCTTCTATTAATTTTTTTCTACATTCAAATCTATCTAGTCCTTCATACATAAGAGCGTTTTTATTCATTGTTCCGTCTTCATTTATACAAAGTATTCTCTCTAGATTATGTCTTTCTCCTACTTCAAAGTCATTTGGATCATGTGCTGGGGTAATTTTAACTATTCCTGTCCCAAACTCCATGTCTGCATGTTCATCACCAATAATAGGTATTAGTTTATTTACAATTGGCAATATTACTTTTTTGCCTATTAAGTGATTATATCTTTTATCTTCTGGATTAACAGCAACTGCAGTATCACCAAATAGTGTTTCTGGTCTTGTTGTAGCTACTTCTAAGTAGTCGTTTGTTCCTTCTATAAAGTATTTTATGTGATAGAATGCACCTTTTACATCTTTATATATTACTTCTTCATTTGAAAGTGCTGTTTTTGATGCTGGGTCCCAGTTTATTATACGTTCTCCTCTATATATGATTCCTTCATTATAGTATTTAACAAATACACTTGTTACTGCTTTATTTAGTCCTTCATCAAGGGTGAATCTTTCTTTGGTATAATCTAATGAAAGCCCTAGTTTCTTCCATTGTTCATGTATTATATCTGCATGGTCTTCTTTCCATTTCCAACATTCTTTTAGAAACTCTTCTCTTCCGATTGATTTATCTTTTCCTTCGCTTTTTAGCTTAGCAACAACTTTTGTTTCAGTTGCGATAGCGGCATGGTCCATACCTGGTAACCATAAAGTATCATATCCATTCATTTTTTTATAACGGATTATTATATCTTGAAGTGATGTATCAAGAGCGTGTCCGATGTGAAGTACACCTGTTATATTTGGTGGTGGGATAACTATAGTAAATGGATCTTTACTTTTATCTCCTGCTTCAAAGCAATGACTATTTAGCCATGCATCATATTTTCCTTCTTCTACTTTAGTATGATTATATTTTGTATCTAACATATTAATTACCTTCCTTATTTATAGTCTTCTAAATATTTTTTTATTTCATCGAAATATGGTTTTAATATTTCTTTATTATTTACTTGTTTATATATTTTTTCTATGTATTTTTCTTTTATGATTTTTTCAAATGAATAATCAAAGTTTAAATCGAAGATTAGCGCTAGTGTTCTAACTACTTTTTCACTTGCATTATCATTATTCTTTATATGTATTTGAATGTTATTAAAGAAATCTTTCTTATATTCTTCACATATTTCTTCGCCTTTAACTGTATCAATTGCTTTTAAGTTTATGACTGCATATTGATATAAAATATCTAGTTTATCTGCGTCTCTTATTACCATAGAAAATAGCATTTCATCTTCATTACATTTTCCTATTTTGTATTTATTATGATTTTCAATTACTGTTTTTACTAGTGGGTAAAATGTTTCTTTTAGATTGTAATTTTTTATTTCATTATCCTCAAATAGTATTTTGACGCCATAGTCTGCATGATCGAAGTATTTACTATCGCTAAATGTTTCAAACTCTGTGTACTGGTAAAATCTTCCTATGTCATGAAGTAAACCAATTACTTCTGATATGTATACGTCTTCTGGTGAAAAGTTTAAGCTTTCGCTTATGTTTTTACATTCTTTTGTTACTCTATATGAATGAGTGTATTTACTTTTTAAGTGTTCTTCTTTTAAATCGAAGTTCATGACGTAATCATCAAAAGCATAATAGTTTGGCTCCATATCAATATCGCTATTATCTTCAACTAAGTTTTCTTCTTTAATTTCCTCTTTAGTTTTCATTTCTTTCCTCCAAAATAAAAAGATGGATACAAGGACGGATAAACCGTGGTACCACCTTTTTTTACTCATTTATTTAACGCATATTTACGTAATATCTTACTACTTTCGGATATTAAACTTGCAAGCTACCTTCTCTTAACTTATTTAAGAAAACTTTCAGCATTTGTTTTCCTCTCTAATAAACAGTATTAAGATACTCCTCTTGGTCTTTGTTTTTACATATATAGATTATAGACTATCTTTATTGGTTTGTCAATTTATTTTCTTCTTAATTTTAGCATTGATTCTTCTGCATGTTCTGGACTATTTACTATAGTGTCAATGATTACAAACTTTAATTCATCATCTGAAAGACAGTATTTTTCTTTTACTTCGTCTATTTCATATATTTTTGTAAGCGGCATACCATAGCATGCTGATAGTGAGCTTAGTGATAGCATGGCTCTTTTGTCTTTACTTGTTTTTGCTTCTAATCTAGTTATTGTTTCTACAGATATACCTGTCATTCTTGATGTTTCTTTTTTGCTTAATCCTTTTAATTGTCTAATTGTTTTAATAGTTTCATTTATCATAAATGTCTCCTTTTTGTTTTAGCATATTATACCTCCTTTTATATTTCATGTAAAGAGGTATAGTGCTATCTTACATCTCTGATTACTACTATTCCTGAGCCGCCGTCTCCGCCACCCCCCGGACCGGCTGATCCTCCGCCTCCGGTATTAGCAGATGCAGAGCCACCATTTCTTTCGTAAAATGTTCCACATCCTCCAGCTGAATAAACTATTCCTGATGGACATGTTCCGGCTGCATCTGATTCTGCTGCAAACTCGCATGTTGAGAATCCTTGGCCTCTTGCTCCGCCTCCGCCGTTATTTCCTTTTTTACCTCCGGTAGAACAACTTGAGTCACCATACATGTTAGTGTAGCCATAGCCACCACCTGAACCGCCTGAACCGCCACTAACCATATCTTCATCATTTCTAACACATGTACCATGTCCACTTCCAAGGTAAGCACCTGATGTACAAGCTCCTCCGTAGCCTCCGCCTGCTTCATATGATATTGAACCGCCTGTTATTTTTGAAGTTTCGCCCCTATGTGCTATTCCACCATAGCATGCTCTTGCGTAAGGATCTCTTGTTCCATTACATCCATATGACAATAGTCCACCTTCTCCAACTGTTACAGAGTATGGTGTTCCTGCTGCTAATTGTACATTATTTACAGTTTTGGTGTAGCCACCGCCACCGCCACCGCCCCAGCTATTTCCTGATGCGCCTCCACCTCCTACTAAGAATAAATCTATCTTAATAGAAGTTGCTAGTGTTAGGGTTCCCGAACTTTTAAATCTTATTCTCCAGTTTTTAGTTGTTATTGTTTGTACATTATCTGGTGATATTATTTCACATTCTCCTGTGTAATTCAATATTTTACCATTACTTGTATTACATGATGTACCACAGCAAACTGTTAAATTATCAGCTGTCACTACATCTAGTTGCCATCTTGCATATACAGTTTTATTTCCTGTTGCTATTGTATCTTCAGTTATAAGATTTCCACCTGTAGTTTTATCATACCAGCCCATAAACTTATATCCATTTTTAACTGGTGTACATAAATCGCCATATTTTTGTCCGTGTACTAAAGCTTTTGTTGTACATCCACTTCCTGTATTATTGTTATAAGTTAATGTATATCTAATATTATCAAAGTTTACTTGACACTTTATATCTTTATTAACATTTCTTATAACAAGTTTATTATTTTCAATTGTTCCACTACATGTATTACTTACATATTTGTGTCCGCTTACTATATTTATACCAAAGTACATATTTCCTCTTCCATATTGAATAGAGTTTGTTATTGTACCTTTTGATGTATCATTACTTGTTACTTCTACTTTATATTTAGGTACAAATATCCATGGATCTTTATATGTTCCTCTTCCTGTAATATATGTATTTTTAATAATATATTCTGTAACTTTAATATTACTGTCTGTACTTTCTTTGAAATTTGATAATATATTTTTATTATTTTCGATAGTCATTGTCCAGTACGGAATACTACACATTAAGTATGAAGAATCATCTATTACAGATATTTCAATTTCCTTTTTATTAATTAATCCACCAGTTACAAAGTTAGTATCATAAGATATATTTCCATCATATTTGAATGGTACTTTTGCTGCGTTTATTAAATATCGCTGATAATCTGATGATTTTATATAGTCATTTGTTATATCTTTTGCTTCATCAAATGTGAATGCTTTTAGATTTGGTATTGTTATTATTACTAATAGTATAATTAATAGTTTCTTTTTCATATTATCCCTCTATTATGATTATACTATAATATTTTTTTATTTTAAAGAGGAAAGGTTGTAACTCATAAAAAAACTTTGCATTTCTGCAAAGCTTAATTTTATTATTCTAAGATTTCTGAAACTACTCCAGCTCCAACTGTTCTACCACCTTCACGAATTGAGAAGTTTGTTCCTTTTTCGATTGCGATTGGTGTGATTAGTTCTACTGTCATATTTACATTGTCACCAGGCATAACCATTTCAGTTCCTTCTGGTAATGTAATTGTTCCAGTAACATCAGTTGTTCTAAAGTAGAATTGAGGTCTGTAGTTTGTGAAGAATGGAGTATGTCTTCCACCTTCTTCTTTAGTTAGTACGTATACACTAGCAGTGAACTTCTTATGAGGTGTAACACTACCTGGTTTACATAATACTTGTCCTCTTTCTACATCTTCTCTGTTGATTCCACGAAGTAAAACTCCAGCGTTATCTCCAGCTTCAGCATAATCTAATGATTTTCTGAACATTTCGATTCCAGTTACAACTGTTTTTCTTGTAGGTTTGATACCAACGATTTCAACTTCTTCATTAAGATTTAGTTTTCCTCTTTCAACTCTACCAGTAACAACTGTTCCACGTCCTGTAATAGTAAATACATCTTCAATACTCATTAAGAATGGTTTGTCAGTATCTCTAGCAGGTGTGTCGATCCATTCATCAACTGCAGCCATAAGATCTTTAATTGGTTGTATCCATTTTTCATCACCTTCAAGTGCTTTAAGAGCAGAACCACGAATAACTGGTGTGTTATCTCCATCAAATCCGTATTCATTTAATAATTCTCTAACTTCCATTTCTACTAAGTCAAGAAGTTCAGGATCATCTACCATATCACATTTATTGATGAATACTACCATTTTTGGTACACCAACTTGACGTGATAATAAGATATGCTCTCTTGTTTGAGGCATTGGACCATCTGTAGCACTAACAACTAGGATTGCTCCATCCATTTGTGCAGCACCAGTGATCATGTTTTTAACGTAATCAGCGTGTCCTGGGCAGTCTACGTGAGCATAATGACGTTTATCAGTTTGATACTCAACGTGAGCAGTATTAATAGTAATACCTCTTTCCCTTTCCTCTGGAGCTTTATCGATTTGATCATAATCCATAAATTCTCCGAAATATTTTGTAATAGCAGCTGTTAATGTAGTTTTACCATGGTCAACGTGTCCGATAGTACCTATATTAACGTGCTCTTTTGAACGGTCAAATTTTTGTTTTGCCATTTTATTTCCTCCTTTTCCAATATAAATATATTTTATCTAATACTTTGAAATAATTCAAGTATTATTTAGCAATTTTATTAAAACATAATTTTTATTTTACTTAGTTTACACTATTCTTTTTAATTATGTCTTCTGCAATACTCTTTGGTACTTCTTCATAATGATCAAATATCATTTGATATGTTCCTCTTCCTTGAGTATTACTTCTTAGAACTGTCATGTAACCGAACATTTCTGAAAGTGGTACCATTGCTTTAATTGCAATGTCTCTTCCCATTGATTCATTTCCAAGTGGTTTACCTCTTCTACTTGTAAGGTCTCCCATAACTGTTCCCATGTATTCCTCTGGTACTCTAACTTCTACATTCATAATAGGTTCTAAAATACAAGGATTACATTTATTTTTAGCTTCTTTTAAAGCCATAGATGCTGCAATTTTAAATGCCATTTCGTTTGAGTCTACATCATGGTATGATCCATCAAATAATGTACATTTAACATCTATCATAGGATATCCTGCTAGTACTCCACCAGCTAGTGCTTCTTGAAGTCCTTTGTCTACAACTGGAATGTATTCACGAGGAACAACTCCACCAACAACTTCATCAACGAATTCATATCCTTTATCAGGATTTGGTTCAAACTTAACCCAAACATGTCCGTATTGTCCACGTCCACCTGATTGTTTAATATATTTACCTTCACATTCAGCTGTACTCTTTAACGTTTCTCTATAAGCAACTTGTGGTTTACCAACATTAGCTTCAACATTAAATTCTCTTTTCATTCTATCTACAAGTACATCAAGGTGTAATTCACCCATACCTGCGATGATAGTTTGACCTGTTTCATGGTCAGTTTTAGCTCTGAATGATGGGTCTTCTTTTGCTAATTTTTGAAGAGCTATGCTCATTTTTTCTTGATCTGCTTTTGATTTTGGTTCAATTGCAAGTTCAATAACTGGTTCTGGGAATACCATTTTTTCAAGGATAACTTGTGCTTTTTCATCACATAGTGTGTCTCCTGTTGTAGTATCTTTTAAACCTACTGCTGCTGCGATTTCTCCAGCATATACTTCTGAGATTTCTTTTCTTTGATTAGCATGCATTTGAAGAATACGTCCGATTCTTTCTTTTTCTCCATTAGTTGAGTTCATTACATAACTTCCACTTTTTAGTACACCAGAGTATACACGGAAGAATGTTAAGTTTCCAACAAATGGGTCATTCATAACTTTGAATGCTAGTGCACTAAATGGTTCACTATCGCTTGCATGTCTTTCGATTTCATTATCTTTTAAATCTACTCCCTTAATTGCTGGAATATCTGTTGGAGCTGGTAAGTAATCAATAACTGCATCTAATGCTAGTTTAACTCCCATATTTCCTTTAGCTGTTCCGCACAATACTGGGAATAATTTAACTGCAAGAGTACCTTTTCTAATAGCTGCTTTTAGCATATCTACTGGTACTTCATTTCCTTCTAAATATGTTTCCATTAATTCATCAGAAAATTCACTTGCTTTTTCTATTAATTCAGTTCTGTATTTTTCAACATCGCTTTGCATTTCTGCTGGGATTTCGATTTCTTTTGGTTCTTCATGCTCATTGCCATCATATTGGTATGCTTTCATTGTTACTAGGTCAACAATTCCATTAAATGTATCTCCATCTCCGATTGGAAGTTCGATTGCAATTGCATTTTCACTTAATCTATCTTTAGCTGCATTATAACTAAAGTAGAAATCAGCACCCATTTTATCCATTTTATTACAGAATATCATTCTAGGTACCATGTAATCGTTTGCTTGTCTCCAAACTTGTTCTGTTTGAGTTTCAGGTCCAGCTTGTGAGTCAAGTAATGCTATTGCACCGTCTAATACTCTTAAACTACGAGCAACCTCTATAGTGAAGTCTACGTGTCCTGGAGTATCTATAATATTCATTCTATAGCCTTTCCAGTGTACAGTTGTAGCAGCACTTGTGATAGTGATTCCTCTTTCTTTTTCTTGTTCCATCCAGTCCATTTGAGATTCACCATCGTGAGTTTCTCCGATTTTATGGATTCTACCAGCATGGAACAATACACGCTCTGTAAATGTAGTTTTTCCGGCGTCGATATGAGCCATTATACCAATATTACGAGTTTTATCTAATGATACGTCACGTGCCATTAACTATTTCTCCCTTCTTACCATCTATAGTGAGCAAATGCCTTATTTGCTTCAGCCATCTTGTGTGTATCTTCACGTTTCTTAACTGCTCCACCTACACCGTTTGAAGCATCAATTATTTCAGCAGCTAATTTTTCTGCCATTCCTTTTCCATTTCTGTTTTTAGCATATTGAACCAACCATCTTAGAACTAGTGCGTTTGCTCTATCTTCTCTTACTTCCATAGGAACTTGATAGTTACTTCCACCAACTCTTCTACTCTTTATTTCAAGAGATGGTTTGATGTTTTCAAATGCTTTATTAAATACTTCAACTGGGTCTTTACCAGTTTTTTCTTTAACTATATCAAATGCGTCATAAAGTATTTTTTGTGCAGTACCTTTTTTTCCATCTTGCATGATACCATTAATTAATTTTGTTATCATTTTAGAATTGTATATTGGATCTGCTAAAACATCTCTTTTTATTGCTTGTTTCTTACGCATAATTATTCTCCTTTCTAATTATTATTATTTAGGTCTTTTAGTACCATATTTGCTTCTACCTTGTCTTCTCTTATCAATACCAGCAGTATCAAGTGTACCACGGATAATATGATAACGAACACCGATTAAGTCTTTAACACGTCCACCACGGATAAGTACAACGCTATGTTCTTGTAGGTTGTGTCCTTCTCCTGGGATATAACATGTTACTTCATATCCATTACTTAACTTAACTCTTGCTACTTTTCTTAGGGCTGAGTTTGGTTTCTTTGGAGTTTTAGTAGAAACACGAGTACATACACCACGCATTTGTGGAGATGCATTATTAGTTTTAACTTTATCTTTTGAGTTAAATCCAATTCCTAGTACTGGGCTTTTGCTTTTCTTAGTTTTTTGTCCTCTTTTATTTCTAACTAATTGATTAATTGTAGGCATATCTTAATTCTCCTTCCTGATACACAATACCAGGTGTATCATACTTTATATTATTTATAAGTTTAAGGCATACGCACAAAAACTCAAATCTAGATAATGATACCATTAAATATATGCATTTGTCAACTGTTTTACATAATTTTTTTATAAAAAAAACATCTTAGATTTCTAAGATGTTTAAATATTTTCTTGATTATGCAGCTGCATTTGCATTATTTGTTTTTGAAGATGCTAACTGTACTATTTGATCATAATTTTCAGTAAGTTTTTCTTTGAATGTTTTTTCTTCATCATTTTCATATCCTTTGAAAAATACTTCATCTATTTGATCTTGGTTAAATAAGCATATTTGATCTGATGATAATATTCCTTCTGGATAAATACATCCTGTGTAATCAAATAATTTTCCTTCGTGTTCTTTTGATAAAGAACAAAAACCTGTAATCATAATCTTTTTAGTAGCATTTTTTAGTATTACTACTGTACCTACTGGTAAAAAACTTTTATTCATTTCTTCCTCCTATAATTCTTTTTCACCTTTGTTTTTGAATTGTATTACTATTGGTGTTCCACTAAAATCTATGTTAGCTCTAATTTTATTTTCTAAATACCTGTAGTATGAGAAATGTACAAGTCCTTTAGAGTTAACTTCTATATCGAATCTTGGAGGCTTTACTCCAGATTGATGTGCAAAATATATTTTTAATTTCTTTCCTTTAAATGATGGTGGTGGTGTTTCAATAAATGCATCTCTTATTACATCATTTATAATACTTGTTTTAATTTCTTTTTGTGAGTTTTCGTATGATTCTAGTACTAGTGGCATAAGTGTATGTAATCTTTTTTTAGTCATAGCACTTAAATATGCTCTTTTTGCGTATGTCATGAATTGGAACTCATAATCTAGTTTTTTATTCCATTCATCTACCGCACTTTGTTTATTTTCTATCATATCCCATTTATTTACTACGAGTACTACTGGCTTTCCTGCTTCGAGTGCGTATCCTGCGATATGTTTATCATGTTCTACTATTCCAGTAACTGCATCAAGTACAAGCACACACACATCACTTCTATCTATAGCTTTCATACTTCTTAGCAAACTATATTTTTCTACTGCTTCAAATATCTTTCCTTTTTTTCTAAGACCTGCTGTGTCTATTAAAGTATATTCTTCTTTATTATATGTAAACTTAGTGTCAATAGCGTCTCTTGTAGTTCCTGCTACATCACTTACTATTACTCTTTTTTCATTTAATAAAGCATTTACTAAACTACTCTTTCCTACATTTGGTCTTCCAATTACTGATATTTTGATGTTCTCATCTATTTCTTCTAATTGACTTTCATATCCTTTGCATATATTTGTAAGCATATCTTTAATACCACTTCCATGTTCTGCAGATATAGGATAATATTCATCAAATCCTAGAGAATAGAACTCATACATATTTTGTTCATTTGTTTTATTGTCCATTTTGTTGATAGCGACCACAACTTTTTTATTGCTTTTCTTTAGAAGATCTCTAATCATTAAATCATTTGATGTAAGTCCATCTTTAACATCAACAACAAATACAATGGTGTCACTTTCTTCTATTGCTATTTCAACTTGCATTTTGATTTCTTGATTAAATACTCCATCACTTAAATCAATACCTCCAGTATCTATTAGATAAAATGGTATGTCATTAAATGAAGCACTACTATAGATTCTATCTCTTGTAACTCCCGCTACATCTTCGATAATTGATATTTTTTTACCAACTATCCTATTAAATAGAGTGCTCTTTCCGGTGTTAGGTCTACCAACTAAACATATTGTCTGTTTCTTCATACTCTCACCTATAATTAGTATACATTATTTTTTTTGCTTTGACTAGTGTTTATTGAAAAATAATATTTTTTATGTATAATATATTATGTGGTGATTTATGAAGAAATTAGTTAATAGTAAATATTTTTTACCTATCTTTATGATAGTTATGGTTGTAATTATGCAGCTTATATTTTATAAAATAGCAATTAAGTTTCAAGGAAGCAGCATTAATGTTATGATGGATATTGATGATAAGATTCCTTTTAATGAAATAGCGATTATTCCTTATACTCTTTGGTATATACTTTTATTTACAGTTCCATTTTTAATATATAAGAATGATAAGAAAGAGTTTATTAAGTATTTGACTACATGCTTTGTTATGAATACTGTAGCTGATATTATATTTATTATTCTTCCTACTACTGTTACAAGACCAAGTCTAATTTGTGATAATATTCTTTGTTCAATGACAAAAATAGTGTATTTTATTGATACACCTGTTAGAAATTGTTTCCCTAGTTTACATTGCTCTACTGCTATTATATGGATATTATTTATGTGTAGTAAGAAATATGATAATAAATATAGAATACCTGTTATAATAATTTCACTTCTAGTACCAATATCAACTCTTATTATTAAACAACATGCTTTTATAGATGTTATTGGTGGTATTAGTTATGGATTTCTTATATATTCAGTTATAAATATATTTACTAAATTACAAGATTATTTATATAAGAACATTCCTTTAAAATAATCATATTATATAGTGTACACCAACCTTTAGTTTCTTAGCTAAAGTATTGGTGTTATTTTTTTAATAAATTATATTATCTTTTTCTAGTTTTATTATGTCTTTGACTTTGCACCTTAAGTTTATTTTATCTATTTTAATACCATTAATACTATAATATAGTTTATTTTCAAGAGGCATATCTTTAGTATATTCATCTATTAATGTAAAGATATCTTTAACATAGTACTTTTTATCATTTATAGTATATGATGTTATTTTAAGATTCATATCATCTACTATATCAATTAATTTATTTGAGTTTATGTCTTTTAGATATAAGGTATAATAGTTTTCTTCATATATATTGTTTAAATTATATATGATTTTTTTATTTATTTCAGAGTCTATTTCTGTTATGTTAAATATAAAAAATAAAAATGTAAAAATTAATAATTTAAAAACTATATTTTTCATAAAAGATCACCCTATTTTTATTATGTATCTTTTAGTTAAATATAGTTTTCCAATTAATGGTAATTTACCTTTTATTTCTTATTGCTATAATTCCACTATAGCCTGTTGATTGGCACTGGCCTCCACTACCAGAGTTACTTCCACTCTTTCCGCTTCCGTTTGTTCCATTTCCTCCAGTTCCACATCCATAGCCTCCTGATGAATAAGCATAGTTTTGACCATTTGTACAGCTAGATGTAGTTCCTTCGTTAAATTCACATGTTGTAGTTCCTTGACCTGTACCTCCAGCGGTTGCTTCTAGTGTTCCGCTGGTTCCATTGCCTCCTATGCTTCCTCCGTTGCCACCTTTTCCATATGTGTATATGTATCCATAGTACGGATGTCCATCTGCATCAACGGCACAACCTTGGTCCCATTGTACAGTACATCCCCATTCAGAATGTGTGCCACCATAACCTCCGCCTCCAGAGCCACCGTTTCCTCCAGTGGTAGAGCCTGCTCCTCCTCCTTTAGCTGTTATGATAGCGGATAAACTACTATCTCCTCCAGCAGCATTTATATCTCCGCCTTTTCCGATAACTACTGCATATTCTGTGCCTGCAGTTGCATTAGCACCTGCTACATAATTTGTATAGCCACCGCCACCACCTGCTGTAGAAGATCCGCCTCCTCCACCAGCGACTGCAAAGGCATCTATGTCTATGTTTTCTTTAAACTTTAAAGTTCCGTCTGTTAAAAATCTTACTACCCAGTTATTCTCGTCACCTTCAACTGTAAATTTTCCGTCGTATGTTCCGATTGTTTTAGATCCAGCAGTTATATCTTTAGTATTCCTGCTTCTTAAAATTATTACTCCTGAAGAACCTGTGGCTTTACAGTTACCGCCACGTCCTGAATTATCTCCGCTTTTTCCTTTTCCTGTAGTTCCGTTTGTTTTATCTCCGCATCCGTATCCTCCGGCAGAATATGCGTAATTGTCTCCACCAGTACATCCGCTTAAGTTTCCTTCATTAAATTCGCATGTTGTAGTTCCTTGACCAGATCCTCCGGTGGTAGCTTCAAGTGTTCCACTTGTTCCGCTGTTTCCGTAACTTCCTCCGTTACCTCCATCGCCGTATGAATATATGTTACCCCAGGCTACGCATCCTGCTTGATCCCATCTTTCAGTACATCCCCATTCAGAATGTGTGCCACCGTGGCCTCCGCCTCCATTTCCTCCAGAACCACCTGTTGTGGTTGCGGCTGTTCCTCCGGCAACACTAAAAATATCTCCAACTGATGTAGCTGCGCCATTGTTGTCAACTGCTCCACCTGCTCCGATAGTCATTGCAATATCTTTATTTGATAAGTTTGATAAAGCTTGTTTATAAGTGGTATATCCACCTCCACCACCGGAAGTAGAAGAACCACCGCCTCCACCTCCTACGGCAAAGACATCAACAATTGATGCACCATTTAATCTAAACGTTCCACTTGTTAAAAGTTTAATTTGAAATTCACCACTAGATGTTTCAGTAACCTCACAGTTTCCGGTGTATGTCATAACATAGTCACCTTCACCTACTGTTTTATTATTACATTTATAACTATTAAGAAGTGACATAGTATTTATAGCTTTCTCTTCCCACCTAGCATATAATGTTTGACTTTTTGTTATTTTTACTTGTGAAGATGCAAGAACCGCTTCCCCACCACTTGCATCTGCGTACCAACCTATAAAGTTGTATCCATCTCTTATAGGTCTAGGAAGTTTTCCATAAGTACTGTCATATGTTACTTCTATATTTGATGTATCTACAGTTCCACCATTTGGATTAAGACTTACTGTGTATTTATTTGCTTCATAATTTGCTACTAAATTTGTGTTTTCACTTCCAATTGTAAGTGTTGTGTCAACTAATGTGGAATTTCCTGTTTTAGTCCAATTCTTGAATGTATACCCAGTCTTAGTAGGACTTACTATTGTTTTAACAGCTTCAAAGTATTCGCTTGTTGTAGTACTTGATGTACTTCCATTATAAGTTCCACCATTAGGATTTATAGTAAGTGTATATTTATTTCTATCATAATTATAATTTACTACATTCTTAGTACTTGGTTTTGTATCTACCACTATTGTTATTGTTTTTGATGCTGGACTTGTAAACCCAGTATATGTGTTTACAGTAGGTGTAACTTTACTTCCAAAGTCAGCTGTACCCTCTTTTGTATCTGCACTTACTAAAGTATAACCATTTCCATCAACATTCATTTTATTATGATATGCTATCCAGGGATAAGAATTAACTACCCAATTTGCTGTTAATATGCAATCTTCACGTCCCATAGTTAACACATTACCATTTAGTTTACTTAAATCACTACTTAGTGTCCATCCTGTAAATGTATATCCTTCTCTTACCGGATCAGATATGTTTACATCAGTTTCATATTTTACACTAGAAGTCTTAGTTTCAGTACTTCCATTATATGTTCCGCCATTTGGATTAATAGTTAAATTGTAATTATTTTGTCTCCATGTAGCAGTTACTTTTGTTGCTTCAATTCCCATCACTAATGTTTTAACAGAACTATTTCCTTTGGCAAGTTTTGTGCTCATCATTCTTACTTTATTTATAAGCATAGCTGTACTTGAATCTTTTAATGTACTTCTCTCTCCAGTTACATTCCATCCGGTAAATGTATAACCTTCTCTTGTCGGATCACTTAATTCTATTTCATTTTTATATCTTTCACTTGTTGTTATACTTCCAGTTGAGCCTTTATATGTTCCCCCTGCTGGATCTATTGTTAAATTAGATATTGGTGTTAAATCTTTATATATTATATTTCCATCTATATTTTTAACCCACAACTTTTTATCATAATCATCCACTCTATCACTAACTGTATACTCATTTTTACTTACATTCTTCCATGATGATGGTTCTTCTGCATCAGCATTTGTTACTGCATATGCATTAAGCCCAGTTGAATCTTTTAAAAGTGCAGTTAATAATAAATTATCTATTTTTGCATTATTTATAACTGGTACATTTGCGCTATTAAAGTTATATTCGTTTATTTGTATTTTTCCTGTAAATTTTTTACCTTGATTATAATTCTGCGCTGCGTTGGTTTCGATAAATGTAATAGTTAACGTGTATTTATTTGTTATTGCTGGTTTTATTAAATTATTACCCTTTAATTTTTGAGATGTTGGAGTTTCACTATAATTAAATGGTATTGCCTCTTGGCCATCACACTCTCCTTTACTTGTTTGAGTTTCAAGCCCGTAATTTTCAAACGCTTCACATGATAATGAGTATGTGAACTCATCTTTTTCAATAGTGTTAACCATGTCTACCATATTAATATCAAAGTTAGCATCGAAGTCTCCTATATTTGTTACAGTAAATTCTTTTATTATTGAAAGACCTGGCTCAATATTTTCCACTTTGATTTCAGGGCCACTATTGTAGTATAATGCTAGATTTCCTGCTGATACATTTATATTTTTTGCTTCTTCATTTCCTAATATTATATTACTAAAGTATGCGTAACTTAATGCAATTGTTACCACAAGTACACATACCAAAAATATTGTATAAATTACTTTTTTGTCTTTCATAATATGCTCCTTTATTCTCTATTAATAATTATACTTTAGTTATTCAAGCTTTTCAAGGTCTCAATATTTAATGATACTGAAATTTGCAATATTAAAGCAAAAAGTCATAGATTATGACTTTCCGAATTATTTACTTTTATTTCTTCTCCACTATCATAGAAAAGTGATAGGTTACCCATTTGAACTTTAATATCCTTTGCTGTTTCATTACCAGTTATTCCTCCACTAAAATATGCATATGTAAGTCCTACTGTTAGTAAAAAGGCAAACACAAGCATACTTCCATAAATAATTTTTTTATCTTTCATAATGTGCTCTTTTATCTTGTATTAGTATTGTACTTTACTTGAAGATATATTTCAATACGCATATAAAAATGTTTTTCTTTAAATAATATATTACATTTTTTCTTACACTCATTTGATATACCTTCTTATAATAAAATTATAATAGGTGTGCCCCATGTCAAGGGGCAAACAAAAAGCGAACACTTACGTTCGTCTTTATACTTTATTTTTCACTAGTTTTTGTTTTTTTCATTTTCTTATTTTTTGCAACTACAGATGCTCCTCCAGCTATACCACCTGCTATAGCACCTATTATTATGTATGGTAGTATACTATCTTTACTGTCTTTTTTAACTAGTTCTTTTTCATTTTTATATTCGTCTTTAATATTATATTTTATAGTATCAACTATTTTCTTGATTTCTGCTTTTTCAGTTTCTGTAAATGCTTCTTCTTTTTGTGCGATTAATGTATAAACTTTAGCATTAATTACTGTTACATAGTCTACTATATAATATTTATTTGCTTCATCATAATATTCAAGAGTGATATATTTATAATTATTTTTATAAAGTTTATAATCAGTGTTTAATGATGAAGCTATTTCTTTTCCAAAATCATTTACATCACTATCACTATAATTGCTTAAATTATTCACTCCCTCTGTTTCTTTTGCAACTGCTATAAACTCATAACTATAGTCTATTTTAGTAGCATCCAAGTATGCACTATTATTATTAAAGAAGTTTTCTATGTATTCTTCTGTAACTCCTATATTTTTTAATGTTTCATTTCCTTTATAGTTTTCTCTTGTAAAGCCATACCATGTTTCATCTAAATCTATAGTCATATCTCCTGATGTGATATTGTATGTTTGTGCTTTTACAATAAACGGGAAAACTAATAATAAAATAATTAATTCTTTAAATATCTTTTTCATTTTGTCCTCTTTTATAAATATAAGCTTTCTACTAATCTTCTTATTTCTTGTATATCATCACTTCTATCATCTAGTGCTGGGATTGTCATGAATGGTCTTATTTTTGTTTCAAATTCAAATGTTGACACATCTTCTGGAGATAGACAGCATCTATTTAATATTACTTTCTTATCTCTTAATTCATTTAATGCATTTTTATTTATTCTAAGTAGTTTATTTAACATAAGAGTTGATGCTTCCATTAGATATAGAACTTCTTTACATACTTCTAATTGTTCATAGTTATTTAAATCTACTAGTACTACATCATAGCCTTGTCTTTTCATTAGTTCAAGTGGAAAATCGTTTGCCGTTGTACTTACCATATCTTTATCATTAAAGTATTGGAAATCAACCTTATTTATTTCTATAGCGCATACACTACGTGAACCCATTAAGGCTTTTTTTACCATATATATAAGACTTGTTGCTCCTGCGTGATTTGTTACATTTTTAAAGCCTATTACTTTTAGTCTTCCTTCACTACTTACTGGCATTACTCCAGCACTTGCTGGCATTGATGCTTCATTTAATTCAGTTAAGTTATGAATATTTACTACATCTTTATAACTATGTGGGTGAACTAATAAATAATTTATTCCATCTGTATTATTTGTAAAATTATAAATACCTAGTGATATTAGTTTTGATAAGTATGCTTTTGATGATGTTGCTGGAGTATTATCTAGTAATATAACCACATTTTCCATATTGATATTCATTGCTAGTTTTTGTAAGTTATCTATATTTTGATAATCTCTTATCGCTGTTATATCTAATATCATTTTGTCATAATAGAAGTTTGCAAATGTATCTATTATTTCATCTACATTAAATACTCCTTCCATTGTTTTCATGACATCTATATTTAAACTTAATATTAAGTCTTTGAATTTGTTAACTACCATTACATTCATGTTATTTACCTCCCTTATTAATATGTTGGATCACAGCTAGCACCACCTGGAGATGCCTCGTTGTCATAGTACATTGTTTTAGTTTCTCCTGTAATTGGTAATTTCATTGTTACATCTATTACAGGTATTTTTAAACTTATAAATGTTGTTACTTTATATACAACCATTGGATTACTTGTTTTATCTGTTACATCGTTTAAGCATTTCTTTTCTATGCAGTAGCCTCCATATACCCAGTCTCCATAGCCTGTACAATCACTAACTTGACTATTGTATCCGAAGTTTCTTATTAATTTATATACTCTTGCATCTACTGCGCTAGAGTTTTCTAGTTCGTCTTCTGTTAGTCTGTCTACTGGAATTTTACTATCCATATTTGCTGCGATTGTAAAGCCTTCTGCTTGTTCAATGTAGTTTAATATTTCGTTTTTAGTTTTAAATGCTTTTGTGTAACTTATTGAATAAGCCATAAAACCAGAAAAGAGCACTATAAATAGTGCCACTATACCAAATAACCAAGTTGCTCCCATTGACTCTCTCATTTAATACCCTTTTCCTTTTTATTAATCAGCTACAATACATTTAGATTTATCAAAAGTTGCAGTTTCATTTCCTGATGGTTTTGGACAACATGCCCAACAATCTGTTTTATCATTTTCAAGGCTTGTACAATATCCTGCTGCATTATCACCTGATACTTTAACTGCAGTATATTCTCCGTAACTACTACATGTTTGATTAACTACCATTCTTTGAATAACTGGCCAAATTACAAAATAGAATAAGGCTCCTACTGCTGCTACTGCAACTAATGTGATAACAGTCATATTTAATTCTCCTGTTGCTTCCTTCATTTCTTTCCTCCTTTATTATCTATAAATATTATAAACTATTTTTTTTATTATATCAACATTAAAACTATATTTTTAAGTTTATCTATAGTCCGCTTACTCCAAATACTCCATTAAAACTTTTGCCTTGATTATAATTTTGTGATACATCTAAATATTTAAACTCTAATGTTATTTCATAGGTATGTGTGTCATGTGCTTTTATAAGTATTTTTTCTTTGTATGGATTTATAACTTCTCCACTTGCTGCGGTTAAAGTATTTGTTGTTCCGTTAGTTATTGTATTTGGTACTGCTGTTTCACTAATATCTTCACATGTATTATTTGTACTTGTACATGTACCTTTGATTACTAATTCATCATTTATAATTCCATTTTTTAATGACTGCCAACCTAGTGTATAATAAGCATCATCATCACCTGTATTTTCGATAACAACTGATTTAGACATACTCCATCCTGGCTCAATTGATAAAGCGTTTATTTCTTTTCCATCAGTAAATGATAGCAATAATTTAGTGGTTGTTACGGTTATAGGCTTAGATACATCATTACCTCCTACTACTACTTTAAAATATGCATATGATAAACCTGCTACCATAAAAAATACTACTGAGAAAAATATTGTATATACTAATTTATTGTTTGTTTTCATAGCCTATTCTCCTATAAAATATTATAACATTTTTTATATATAGTGTGTCAAGTAATTTTCATATTTTAAGGCAAGAAAAAAGACTCCGCTTTTTGCAAAATCTTTTATTCTAAGTTTTCTTCTACTTCACTTTGTGCTTCTACTTCATCGTTTTCATTGTCTGCCATAAACTTTTCTTCAAAGATTTCAGCAGCATCGTCATCTAAAAGTTCATTTTTAAGCATAACTTCAATATTATTATATTGTTTTGCTCCTGTTCCTGCTGGGATTAGTTTTCCTAGGATAACATTTTCTTTTAGACCTTTTAACATATCTACTTTACCACGAGTTGCGGCATCTGTTAGTATTCTTGTTGTTTCTTGGAATGAAGCTGCAGATAAGAATGAATCTGTTTCTAGAGATGCTTTTGTTATACCAAGCATTACAGGTTTTCCTACAGCTGGTACTCCACCATTTAAGATTACTGGTTTGTTTACATTAGCAAATTCTCTAATTGGAATAGATAATCCTTCGATTAATTTAGTATCTCCTGGATCTATAATCTTAATCTTATTTATCATTCTCTTTACTACTGTTTCTATATGTTTATCTGAAACATCAACACCTTGTGATTTATAAACTTTTTGTACTTCTTTTAATATATATCCTTCTACTGTAGTTGGATCAGTTACAGCAAGTAGTTCTTTTGGACTTATACTTCCTTCTGTTAGAGCTTGTCCTGCTTCAACTATATCTCCTTTTTCTACTCTTAATTTAGCGTTATATTGAGTTACATGTTCTCTTGTTTCTAAATCATTTTTAATATATATTTTAAATCTTGTTTTATCTTCTTCTATTTTTGATACTTTTCCGTTTATTTCAGCGATAGTTGCTTTTGCTTTTGGTATTCTAGCTTCGAATAGTTCTTCAACTCTTGGAAGACCTTGAGTGATATCTGCTGCTGATGCAACTCCTCCTGTATGGAATGTACGCATTGTTAACTGTGTACCTGGCTCACCGATTGATTGTGCTGCCATAATTCCTACAGCTTCTCCTACTTCAACAAGATTTCCTGTTGCTAGGTTAAGTCCGTAACATCTTTGACATACTCCGCCTTCACTCTTACAAGTTAGAACGCTTCTTATTTCCATTTTTGTTATACCTGCTGCTTCTATTTTATCAGCAATACGTTCAGTAATTAATACATCTTTATCAACTATTAATTCTTTAGTTTCTGGATTAATTACTTTTTGACTTGAATATCTACCGATTATTCTATCTCTGAATGTTTCAATAACTGCTCCTGATTTTTCATCAGTAAATGCACTTACTTCTATTCCTTGAATAGTACCACAGTCTTCTTCTCTTACAATTATATCTTGTACTACATCAACTAAACGTCTTGTTAAGTATCCAGCATCTGCAGTTTTTAATGCTGTATCTGCTGTTCCTTTTCTTGATCCGTGTGTTGAAAGGAAGAATTCTTGAACGTCTAGTCCTTCACGGAATGATGCTAAGATTGGTATTTCTACTTGTCCACCATCTGGTTTAGCCATGATACCTCTCATACCAGCAAGTTGTCCTAACTGGTTAGCAGAACCTCTGGCTCCTGAGTTAATTATCATTGATAGAGGACTATCTGTATTTTCAAGTAATAATTGACTTAATTTATTTTGAACTTTACTTGTTGCATCTGTCCATAATTTAATTACTTTATTATGTCTTTCATCATCTGTTATAAGACCACGTTTAAATTGTTTATTTATTTGATCTATAGTTTTTCTAGTTTCTTCAATAACTGCTTCTTTTTCATGGTTAACTGGTATATCTGATAGTGATATTGTTATACCTGATTTAGTTGAGTATTTGAAGCCTTGATCTTTTAATTTATCTAAGAATATAGATGTTTCTGTTGTTTTATATCTTTTGAATATTTGTGCGATTATTTTTCCTAAATCTTTTTTAATTAAAGCTGGAACAATAGGCATTTTAGCAACTTCTTCTCTTAGATTTTTACCTTTTTCAATAAAGAACTTATCAGGTGTCATTACTTCAAAGTTTTCTCTACTTCCTTCTTCTATATATGGATAAGTATCTGGAAGTATTTCATTAAAGATAATTTTACCTGCTGTTGTAACAAGATATTTTTCTCTTTGTTCATCAGTGAATACTTTATGAGTAAATGCTTTTACTGGAACACATATTCTTGTATGAAGTGTTATGTTTCTTCTTTCATAGTCCATTAGTACTTCGTTTGTATCTTTATATGCTTTTCCTTCGTTTTCTTCACCTGCTACTTCTAATGTTAGATAGTAGTTTCCTAATACCATATCCTGTGATGGTGTAACGATTGGTTTCCCATCTTTTGGATCTAGTATGTTATTTGCTCCTAGCATTAGTAATCTTGCTTCTGCTTGTGCTTCTTCACTAATTGGAATATGGATAGCCATCTGGTCTCCATCGAAGTCTGCATTAAATCCGCTACATACTAGTGGGTGTAGTCTTAATGCTTTTCCACCTACCAATACTGGTTCGAATGCTTGAATTGATAGTCTGTGTAATGTTGGAGCACGGTTTAGCATAACTGGATGTTCTTTAATTACATCTTCTACTACATCCCATACTCTTTCATCTTGAGTATCTATTATCTTCTTAGCACTTTTAATATTGTGAGCTATTTCTCTTTCTACTAGTTCATGCATTACATATGGTTTAAATAGTTCTAAAGCCATTTCTTTAGGTACACCACATTGATACATTTTAAGGTTTGGTCCTACTACGATAACTGAACGACCTGAGTAGTCAACTCTTTTACCAAGTAGGTTTTGTCTAAATCTACCTTGTTTTCCTTTAAGCATACTTGATAGTGATTTTAAAGGTCTATTTCCAACACCTTGAACGCTTCTTCCACGTCTTCCATTATCTATTAATGCATCTACTGCTTCTTGAAGCATACGTTTTTCATTTTGTACGATAATTGATGGTGCTTCAAGTTCTATTAATTTCTTTAAACGATTATTTCTATTTATAATTCTTCTATATAAATCATTTAAATCGCTTGTTGCGAATCTTCCACCTGGAAGTTGTAACATTGGTCTTAGATCTGGTGGTATGACTGGTAATACATCAAGTATCATCCATTCTGGTCTATTTCCACTTTCTAAGAATGAGTTTAAACAGTCAAGTCTTTTTACAAGTCTTAATTTCTTTTGTCCTTGTGCTTTTTCAACTTCTTCTTTTAGTTCTGCTACTTCTTCTTCAAGATTTATTTCTGATAATAATGTCTTGATAGCTTCAGCACCCATTCCTACTTTGAACTCATCTCCATACTTTTCATAGTATGCTCTGTATTCTTTATCTGATAGAGTTTGTTTTTTAACAAGTGGTGCATTTCCTGGATCTAATACAATGTAACTTACGAAGTATAATACTTCTTCAAGTTCTCTTGGGCTTATATCAAGTACAAGTCCCATTTTTGGTGGTACACCTTTAGCATACCAGATGTGGCTTACAGGAGAAGCAAGCTCAATGTGTCCCATTCTTTCTCTACGAACTTTTGAGTGAGTTACTTCTACACCGCACCTGTCACAAACTACATTTTTATATCTTAATCTTTTATATTTGCCACAACTACATTCGAAATCTTTTGTAGGGCCAAATATCTTTTCACAGAATAATCCGTCTCTTTCTGGTTTTAATGTACGATAATTGATTGTTTCTGGTTTTTTAACTTCACCATAAGACCACTCTCTTATCTTTTCAGGGGATGCTATTCCTATACGAATTCCATCAAAATCATTAACTTCCATCATTATTCTTCACCCCTTTCGTAATCGTCACCTTGGAATGTGTCGATACCATATTCTTCTTCGTAGTCTAAATCATCATCTTCTTTGTCGTCTTCGTTTTCTTCATCTTCTATTTCTGATTCGCTGTATTCTTCACTACCTAATGCTGATTCTTCAGTTACTTCATCACTCTTAAGTTCAGTGATAGCTACTTCATTACTCTCAGTATTTTCTAGTGCTTCAAGTTCTCTTAAGTCTTTAACTTCTCCTTCTTTGTTGATTATTTGTACATCTAGTCCTAATGCTTGGAACTCTTTAATTAATACTCTAAATGATTCTGGTACTCCTGGACTTGTGATTGGTTTTCCTTTAACTAATGCTTCGTATACTCTTACACGTCCTACTACATCATCTGATTTAATAGTTAATACTTCTTGTAATACGTGTGCTGCTCCGTAAGCATATAGTGCCCAAACTTCCATTTCTCCGAATCTCTGACCACCGAATTGTGCTTTTCCACCTAGTGGCTGCTGTGTAACCATACTATATGGTCCTGTTGCACGAGCATGTAATTTATCATCAACCATGTGTACAAGACGAATCATATACATGACACCAACTGATACTCTCTTATCAAACTTTTCACCTGTTCTACCATCGTATAACCATGTTTTAAAGTCAGGGTCAAGTCCAGCTTCTTTTACTTCTTCATTTATATCTTCTTCTGTTGCACTGTCGAATATTGGAGTTGCATAGTGTACTCCTAGTTTCTTACCAGCCATTCCTAAGTGTAACTCAAGTATTTGTCCTAAGTTCATACGAGATGGAACACCTAATGGGTTTAGTATTACATCAACTGGAGTACCATCTGGTAAGTATGGCATATCTTCTTCTGGTAAGATTAGTGAACATACACCTTTGTTACCATGACGTCCTGCCATTTTATCTCCGACTTGGATTTTTCTCTTTTTAATTATATAAACTCTTACTATTTTAGTAACACCTGCTGGTAATTCATCAGAGTTTTCTTTAGTAAATATTTGTACATCGTGTACTATACCTGCACATCCGTGTGATACTCTTAGTGATGTATCTCTTACTTCTCTAGTTTTTTCACCGAATATTGCGTGTAATAATTTTTCTTCACTAGTTAACTCTTGCATTCCTTTTGGAGTTACTTTACCTACTAGTATATCGTTTTCTTTAACTTCAGTACCGATACGAACTATACCATTTTCATCTAAGTTCTTACGAGCTTCTTCACTAATATTTGGAATATCCCTTGTAAACTCTTCTGGTCCTAGTTTAGTATCTCTACATTCAGTTTCTTTCATTTCTATATGGATTGATGTATAAACATCATCTTTAACGATTCTTTCATTTAAGATAACAGCATCTTCATAGTTATAACCATTATATGTCATGAAGGCTACTACAACATTTTTACCTAGAGCCATTTCTCCTTTATCGCAAGATGGTCCATCGGCAATTATTTCACCTTTATGTACTTTTTCTCCTTTTTTAACTATTGGATGTTGATTATAACATGTTTCATTATTACTTCTTTCATATGCGATTAATTCATATGTTCTCTTTTCTTTTGGTCCTGCTACGATTATTTTCTTAGCATCTACATATTCTACAATACCATCTATATCACTTACTACACATACTCCTGAATCTCTAGCAATAGCATGTTCAACACCTGTTCCTACGATTGGTGATTCTGTAATCATTAGTGGTACTGCTTGTCTTTGCATGTTAGCACCCATTAGTGTTCTGTTAGCATCATCATGTTCCATAAATGGAATCATACTTGTTGTAACTGAAACTATTTGTGATGGGCTTACATCTATATAGTTAACTTTACTTTTATTAACTAATTGGTTATCACCTTTATGTCTTACTGGTACTATTTCATCTTCAATATTACCATCTTTATCTACATTTATTGTAGCTTGACTTATGAAGTAATCTTCTTCTTCATCTGCTGTAAAGTATTCTATTTCATCTAGTACTTTACCATCTACTACTTTTCTATATGGAGTCATTATGAAACCATATTCATTTACTTTAGCATAACTTGCAAGTGATGTAATTAAACCTATGTTTTGTCCTTCTGGTGTTTCGATTGGACATATTCTTCCATAGTGTGATGGGTTAACATCACGAACTTCCATACCTGCTCTATCTCTTGATAAACCACCTGGTCCTAAAGCACTTAATCTACGTTTATCATTTAATTCTGATACTGGATTTATTTGATCCATGAATTTTGATAATTGTGAAGAACCAAAGAATTCTTTTAATGCTGCTGTTACTGGTCTTATATTAATTAGACTCTTTGGTGTAACTGCATCTATTTCTTGAGTAGACATCTTATCTCTAATTTGTCTTTCCATACGAGCAATTCCTATTCTGAATTGTTGTCCTATTAATTCTCCTACTTGTCTTACACGTCTATTACCTAAATGGTCTATTTCGTCATAATGTCCAATTCCGTAAAGTAAGCAAATATAATATGATAGTGATGCATAAACATCTGATATAGTTAGTCTTCTACTATCAATTGTTTGATCATTTCCTATTACTTTAATTACTTTATTACTTCCGTCATTAGCATATACTAATACTTCTTGTATTTTGTTATATGTATCTAATTCTTCATTAATAGTTACTTCTTTAACTCCATAACCATCATTAAAATATGGTTTTATGTTTTCTAGTATTTCTTTAGTTATAACTGTTCCTTTTTCTACTATAACTTCTTTACCAATTTTAATGTCTTGCGCTATTTTATTATCTAGAAGTCTATCTAAAACATTTAATTTTTTATTGAATTTGTATCTACCAACTTTTCCTAAATCATATCTAAATTTATCAAAGAATCTTGTGATTAATTGGTTTTTAGCTGAATCTAGAGTTGCTGGTTCACCTGGTCTTAGTTTTTCATATATTTCTATTAATGCTTCATCTGTATTTTTAGTTGAATCTTTTTCTAGAGTTGCTTTTAAGTAGTCATCATCACCAAATAATTTTAATATTTCTTCATCAGAACTTAATCCTAAAGCTCTTAGTAATGTTGTTACTGTAACTTTTCTAGTTCTATCGATTCTGACATATAAAATACCTCTTGCATCTAGTTCATATTCTAGCCAAGTTCCTTTGTTAGGTCTTACTTCGTTTGTGATTATATTTCTACCCGTCTTATCTACTTCGTTTTTGTAGTAGCAAGATGGACCCATAACAAGTTGTGAGTTTATAACTCTTTCAGCTCCATTTATGATAAATGATGCTGTATCCGTCATAAGTGGTATATCACCTAGAAATACTTCTTGCTCTTTTACTTCTCCTGTTTCATTAATGAAAAGTCTTGCTTTTACTTTTAATGGAGCACAGTATGTTGCTTTTCTCTCTTTACACTCCTTTACAGTGTATTTTGGTTCATCAAAATAATATTCACCAAATTCTAATGATAGTGAACCTGAGAAACTTTCAACAGGGAAAATATCGTCAAATACCTCTTTTATTCCTTCCTTCAAAAATAAGTCAAATGAATCTTTTTGTATTTCTAAAAGATTCGATAATTCTAGCGTACTACGCTTAGTAGAGAAACTTCTTCTCTCACTATGGTCACCAAATTTTTCTATTTTGTATGCCACTATTTCACCCCAATCCTTAAATTTTTAAAGAACACAAATTTTAAAATAAAACAAATGTATTGCAATTTAAAATATTATCATATATAAATGCAATATGTCAAGTTAAATTAATCAAAAAGTGAAATATTTTATAATTCATTCTTTATATATTTTTATTATTATTTACTTTGTATACTATGTATCCTTTACTTCTATTTATCATTTGGATACTATATTTTTCTTCTATTATTTTTTTAATTGATAGTGCTCCTTGATCTTTTCGTATAACAAAATATAGTTTTCCGTTATCGTTTAAGTGTTCAAAAGCACCTAATAGTATTTCTAATACTTTGTTTTTACCAGTTCTTATTGGTGGGTTAGTGATTACTGTATCATATTTATCTTTTACGTTTTGATAAGCATCACTTAGAAAGATGTCACCTTTGTATGAAGTATTTTTAGTATTTCTTTTTGCTAGGTGCAGAGCTCTTTTATTTACATCTACCATATCAACTACGCTTCCATTAACCCTTGATATAACACTTCCTATAAAGCCATATCCACAGCCAACATCAAGCACTTTTTCTTCCATAGTTACTTCGCTTAAATAAGTTTCTAACAGAAGTTTACTTCCATAGTCGATTCTTTTTTTACTAAATACTCCATTATCGCTTAGAAATGTAAAATGAAAGGAGTTATATTGGTAAGTAAGTGTGATTATATTACTAACTAATTCATTATTATTTGTAAAATAATGTTCCATTTTATAACTCCTTTCATAATACTCATATAAACGCAAAAAAGCCTTTTTATTATTTAAAGGCTATTTTTGTCATTAAGCTAGTTCAACTGTAGCGCCAACTTCTTCAAGTTTTGCTTTTAATTCTTCAGCTTCAGTTGCAGGAATGTTTTCTTTAATGTTTCCACCAGCATCAGCGATATCTTTAGCTTCTTTAAGTCCAAGACCAGTTACTTCTCTAACGATTTTGATTACTTGTAGTTTTTGAGTTCCAGCACTCTTTAATACAACTGTTTTAGTTGATGCACCAGCATCTTCGCTTTCAGCAGCAGCTGGAGCAGCAGCAACAGCAACAGCACTTGGATCAACACCAAATTCTTCTTTCATCATATCAACTAGTTCTTTAACTTCAAGAATAGTTTTTTCTTTTAAAGCTTCGATAATGTCTTTGTTTTCAATTTTTGCCATTAGTTATTTCCTCCTTCTTCTAACTTTTCAGCATATAAATTTAATCCTATACTTAAGTTTCTTACATGTTCCATTAAGCCACCTGCAAACATTGTAAGTAGTCCTTCCATACTTGGAATAGTTGCGTAATCAGCAATAACTTTAGTATCAGCAATGCTTCCATCGATGAAACCTGCTCTTATTTCTAAAGCTTTATGGTCTTTAGCAAATTTACTTACGATTTTGATTGGTTCAATAATAGAATCTGAGAAAACATAAGCGTTTGGTCCAGCCATAAATTCATCAAGAGCAATATTCTTATTCTTAATTGCTAAATTCATAAGAGTATTCTTGTAAACTTTAATGTCAGAACCTGCATCTCTTAACTGACGTCTTAATTCTGCAAACTCACTAACTGTAAGTCCTTGGTAATTAAGTAAAAGGAAAGTTTTTGATGCATCAAGTTTATTAGTAATTTCACTAACAACTGCTTCTTTTTGTTTTAGAATTTCTTTACTTGCCATATCGTCCTCCTTTTGAAATATTTAAAAAGTTTCCAAAAGGAAACCTATCATTCATGTTTTGAATAAATTGTTTCCTCGGTAAGATTTAAGTTTGTACTTACTGTCTTTGGTCACTTCACGATATAGATTATATAACACTTTTTTTATTATGTAAAGACTTTTTTTGAAAAATTGTTATAAAATAATTTCTATTATAAAAGATAGACTTATCATCTATCTTCTAAACTACTCTTTAGTTTCTTAGATTTATCTATTTATATTTTTAATATCCTTTTATAATTAAACTTTTTTCAATTTCATCCATTCTATCAAATAAATTATTTAAAAAGGTTACTAAATATATATGAGGTTTACTAATTACATTTTTAAAGTTAAAATCAAACCCTTTACTTCTAAGAGATAATTTTATCATTTTAGTTTCATCAATTAGTACTGGTATAAAGCATAATGAAATAGATATTATTAAAGTTAAATCATCTATATTAATATTAAATATTTTAAGTGGATATAATAGGTATTTAAAAGCAATTCTAATGTTATTTGAATCAAAATAGTTTCCCATAATATAAGTATAATCTATTGCTAGGAATAATCTTATGCCTACTTTTAATGATTCGATTTTATCACTAAATAACAAATTACATAAAACTATAAATAATACGAATATGAAATTATTTTTTAAAACTTTTAAATGATTTTTTAATTTAACATTAACTATAAAAGATATTATTATATTAAATATAAATACTAATAATAGAATATATATATTATTAATTAAAAACAAGAAAAAACTATAGATAAAGAAAAATATTAAAACTATAAAATATATCATTTTCCTATTTTCCTTAATAAATATTCTTCATTTACATCTTTTATATTTTTTATGTTTAGTTTATTTGCTATTTTAAATATAAATGGGATATCTAAATTATGTTCTTTTAATATAGTAGTGTTATTTAATATATCATTTATATCATATTTAAAAGCTTTTTTATTATCAATAATAATTATTTCATCAGCATATATTAATTCTTCCATATTATTAGTTATACATATTATACCTATTTCTTTTTTTAATTTTTTTATTAACTTATATATGTCATTTTTTCCATTTATATCTAGCATTGAAGTAGATTCATCAAATATTAAATAATCAGGATTTAATGATAGTTGTGATGCTAGTGCGATTCTTTGCTTTTGTCCACCTGATAAATTGTATGGATTTGCATTTATATAGTCAAGCATATTAACTTTTTGTAAGCTATCTTTTATTATTTTATCTCTTTTATCTTTTTGAATATTCATATTTTCTAGTATAAAATTTATATCATCATATACTTTAGTAAATAATATTTGATTACTTGGATTTTGAAATACCATTCCTATTTTTTTACGTACTAATTTATTATTAGTTTTTTTATTAATATCAATATCATCTATACTTATATTTCCTGTAGTTGGGTGTAAAAGTCCACTCATAATACTAGCGAGTGTACTTTTTCCACTTCCGTTATTACCTATTATATATGTAATTTTAGATTTGTGTATTTTTAAGTTTATATCTTCTAAAACTACTTTATCATATTTAAATGTTACATTATTTAATTTAATCATTTATTAGTTTAACTAGCCTTTCTTCAAGTACTTTGCATAGTGAAGCAATTGTTATTACTTTTATTGGTGCCATAATTAATTGTTTTAATATTCTAATTGGAATTACTATTTTACTAGCGCCTTTATTTATTAATATAATCCATACAGTGTTTAATACGCCATTATAAAGTAATGTAACTAATACTGAACTTATAATTAATCTTTTAGTAAAGTTTTTATCGAGTTTAAAGTTTTTTCTATAAAGTATTAATCCATAAGTAAGACCAGTTAAAAATGACGTAATGGTAAATCCAAAATAATAATTACCTGTAGGCAATAATAATGCTCCGATGATATCACTAATAGTAGTTATAAAAGTACTATACTTTGGGCCAAGTATAATTGCCGATAACATAATTGGTACAAATGAGAAACCTATAGTAATTATGCTTGTTCTGATAGATAAAATCCTTCCAAGTACAATTGTTGATGCGATAAATAGAGCGCTTAATATAATCTTCTTTGTTTTATTCATATAAAAAATCCTTTCTTTCCGCATGAAAAACAGGATTTAATCTTGTATTTTAATAGCGGAATGCAAAAATAAATAAGCAGTTACCTTTCTCTTATAAACAACTTCCCGTTTTATAAGCCTTAACTATTTATTTCTTACTCTAATAAATATCTTTTATTAATAGAACTTAAGGAGATTATAGATAATGCATATACATTTTTTCATATAAATCACCTATAGAATATTGTACGATTATTTTTGTAAATGTCAATATTTTTAAGTGTACTAAGTTTTTAAAGTAATAAAAAGAACTAATTGTGTTTTAGTTCTCTTATTTATTTTTATTTCTTATTACTATAATTCCAGAGCCACCAGATGCTCCATAGCCTCCACCGCCTCCAGTGTTAGCTGTTCCTGCCGTGTATGCTCTTCCGCCTCCGCCAGCTCCTCCGCTTCCAGAGCTTCCAGTATTCCCTCTACACGTTCCTGGTTTTCCAGCTCCTCCTCCGGAATATAAAGTAGCGCCTGATTCGCCAAACTCACGAGTGGTACTTCCTTGTCCAAGGCCTACGAATAATACTCCTGCACAATAACTATATTGAATGCTGTTATCTTGTCCCCAGTGTCCTGTATATCCGTTACCGCCATCAGAGCCTCCTCTTCCACTTTCAAGTCCTCCATCCCAGTTATTACATTGACATGTTGGTCCTTTTTCTTGTAGCCCATATATTCCATTTCCACCACCGGAGCCACCATTGCCTCCTTTACATTGTCCATCGCTATAATTATTTGCATTACAAATATTTATTCTTGAGCCACAGCCACCTGAAGAGTAGCCTCCTTCTGCTTTATAGCTTGTGTTTATTAAATATGTTGTTCCGCCTCTTGCACCAACGCTGCCTCCGTAAGCAACATATGCTGTGTATGAACCACTTTCAACTACAATATTAGAGTATGTTTTAGTGTAGCCTCCACCGCCACCTCCGACAGCGCTACCACTACCTCCTCCAGCTCCACCTCCAACAGTGAATATATCTATTTTCATTTTTCCACCGACTTTTAAAGTTCGTGAGCCTGCGGTTAAAAACTTTACTTTCCAGTTAACTGTATTTATATTTTCTACTTGACAGTTACCATTATATTCTAATTGATATGGTGCTGAACCTTGTACATAATTATCACATTTTATGCTTGTAAGAATAGTTATTTCTGCATTTTTATAGTGAGCATAAATTGTTAAATCACTTGTTGCTGTACTGTTTTCCGTTATTTTCGTTCCACCTGTAGGAGATGTGTACCATCCATCAAATAACAGTGTTAAATGACTAGGTGTACATAATGTTCCGAATGCTTGATTATGTGATATGGTTTTTGAAGTGCATCCACTTCCTCCATTATTATTATAAGTTAATGTGTATTTTTTTAGTGACCATTTTGCAGTTAAAGTAGTATCTTTAGTCATTATAGTACTACTTGTTACTTGATTATTGTTTTCATCATACCAGCCTATAAAATTGTAGCCTTCTTTGCTGGTATTACATAACGTACCATAAGTTTCTCCATACTTAATCCCTTTATTCAAGCAAGCACTTCCACCATCTGTATTATAGGTAAGAGTGTATGTAATTGGTTCCCATTTAGCATAAAGAGTAATATCGTTTTTTACTATATCAGTACTTTCAATTTTAGTTTCATATGTTTTACTAGTATACCATCCATCAAAAGTATAATTGTCTTTACTAGGAGTACACAAATATCCATAAGGCTGTCCTTTTTGAATACTGCCACTTACGCATCCTCTACCGCCATTATTATCAAAAGTTATCTTTTTCATATCTTTTTCAAATGATACATAACAGTCCATATCATCACTAACAGATAATAAAGTTAAAGTATTATTATCATTTAACATACCACATGTATTAGAAGAATACTTATATCCAAGAGATGGAGTATATTCAAAACTAACTCTATCTAAATACCCAGCATACACTTTATTTTTATTAACTTTTCCCATACTTTCATCTGTGCTAAATAAACTAACTATATACATATTTGTAAATCTCCATGGATCTTTATATGTACCTTTACCTGTAATTTTAGTTCCTTTTTTTACATATTCAGTAACCTTTATATTACTATCATCACTATTACTATTATCAGATATCTTTTTACCACTAATCTCCCAGTATGAAAAAGATGCTGTAAGATAACTTAAATTATTTATTTTTGATGTATTAACTTCATAATTATTTATAAGTCCTCCAGTAATAAACTTATTATCATAACTTATATTTTTATTATTATATATAAATGGAACTCTATCTTCTTTTATTAAATATATTTCATTCTTAACATTATTATTTATATAATTATTAGAAACACTTATAGTATCATTAAAAGAATATGCTTTTACATTTATTATCATAAATAACATCATTAAAATACTTATAATTATCTTTTTCATTCTATCACCTATTTTAATGTTATCACAAATAGTTATAAAATGAAATATTATACTTGCAAAAAGATTTTTTTAATGTTATGATTTATAGGTAGTTATGGCCTATTGGTGAAGCGGTTAACACATCGCCCTCTCAAGGCGACATTCATGGGTTCAAGTCCCATATAGGCTACCATAAGTATATTAAAACTAAGTAAATGTCTTACTTAGTTTTTTAATTTAGAATAATTGATTATCATTTTGAATTTTTTCTTTATAAGGAAAACTTTTATCATATTCATTCGCTTCTTCTTCGTTTACCATATAACATTCTGGATCGCTATATAAAGCATGCTCATTTTCAAATTTACTTTCATCGAATATACGAATTAATAAAAATGAATCATCTTCTTCATAACCTTTATAATATATGTTATATAGTGATGCTTTAACAAAACCATATTTTTTATAATATTCTTCATTTCCTGATATTATTATTTCGTTATAGCCAAGACTTTTCGCTTTATCCATAGTATAATTAATTAGTTTTTCTGCATAGCCTTTTTTTTGATATTTTGGATGAACATTAACTGGACCGAAAGTTAAAATATTTTTATTAGTATTATCATCATATGTTAGTTTACCTATAGCATAAACAATACTAGCAATTATTTTTCCATCTTCTTCTATTACATAATCAAGCAAAGGCATAAAACATTTATCATTTCTAAGTTTATGAAGAACATAATGCTCTATACATCCAGGTCTATAAATATTATAAAATGCTTCTCTAATTAAAGTTTCATTCTCAAAATAATCTTTTTCTTCTTCTCTTCTTATAATCATATTTTCCTCCGTAATTTATTAATATTAATAAATTAACCCGAGTTCCATATCACCTATAATATAATTATAAAACAAACAATTCACCTCATATTTATAATAACGCTTTTCTTTTAGTCATTGCAAGAAAATATTAAAATGTGTATAATTATGAAGAAAGGGAGAAAGTATGAAAGTAATTGGAATAGTATGTGAGTATAATCCATTTCATAATGGGCATAAGTATCAAATAGAAAAAATAAAAGAAAAATATAAAGATTCTATAATAGTTTTATGTATGTCTTCTTCTTTTACTCAAAGGGGAGAAATCAGTGTTATAAATAAGTTTGATAAGACTAAGATTGCTCTTAATAATGGAGCTGATTTAGTAGTAGAACTTCCATATATTTATACAGTAGAATCTTCTGATATATTTGCTAGATATGCTTTAGAAATATTAAATTATTTAAAAATAGATGAATTATGTTTTGGATGTGAATCAGATAATATAGATGATTTAATTAATAATGCTAATATACAGTTATATAATGAAACATATGATGTTAAAGTTAAAAAATATATGAATGAAGGGTATAACTATCCTACTTCTCTTAATAAAGCTTTAATAGATTTAGGTGGTAAAAATATAGATAGACCTAATGATACTTTAGCTTTATCATATATTAGAGAAATTATTAAAAATAAATATAATATAGAATTATTTAATATAAAAAGGAACAATGATTATAACGATATAATATCTGATAGTGATATAGTATCTGCATCTAATATAAGAAATAAAATAAAGAATAATATAGATATTCAAAAATATGTACCAAATGATGTATATGAAGTACTTAAAAATAAAAAAGATAGTGATGATTTTAAATATTTAAAATATAGAATAATTAGTGATAAAAACTTAAGTGATTATTTAGATGTAGAAGAAGGAATAGATAATAGAATTAAGAAATATATAAGTTTATCTAATGATAAAAATGAATTAATAGAAAATATTAAAACTAAAAGATATACTTATAGTAAGATTAATAGAATATTAAATCATATATTATGTGGTATTAAAAAAGATGATTTTGTAGATACATTAGAATATATTAGAGTACTTGGATTTAGTAAAAAAGGAAAAGAATATTTAAGTAGTATTAAGAAAAATATTAGTATTCCTATATTAAATAGTTACGATAAGAATTATAAAGCTCTTCTTATAGAGTATAAAGTAACTCTAGTATATTCTCTTATTTACGAAGATATTATGAAAGATGAAGTATCTTTAAAACCAATTAAAAACTATGAAGATTAGTTCATAGTCTTTTTATTATTCTTTAGATTTATCTTCCTTTTTCTTTTCTTCTTTTTTCTCTATTTTAGGAAGTAATTCTTTTCTTGATAGATTAAGTTTTCCTTTTTTATCATATCCAGTTGCTTTTACAACTATTTCATCTCCTACGCTTACTATATCACTTGGATGATTTACTCTCTTGTTATCTAGTTGTGATACATGTACTAAGCCTTCGCATCCTGGCCATAGTTCTACAAAAGCTCCGAAGTCTTCTACTTTTACTACTTTAACAGTATAAACTTCTCCGATAACTGGTTCTTTTATGATATCTTCTATCATTTTAGTAGCTTTATCAAGAACATCATAACTCATATGATATAATTCAGCATGTCCTTCTTCATCTATTTCAATTTTTACTGCATCTTTAGAGTTAACACTCTTAACATTACTTGATTCAAGAATGATTTTAGTAATCATGTCTCCACCTTTACCAATAACATCTTTAATCTTTTCTACTGGTATATTTAGTGTTCTTACTTTAGGTGCATATTCACTTAATTCTTTACGTGGTTCTGGGATAGTGTTTGTTATTACTTCTAGTATTTGCATTCTTGCTGTTTTTGCTCTTGCTAGAGCTTCTTTTAATACGCTTTGGCTAACTCCTTTAATTTTAATATCCATTTGAAGTGCTGTTATACCTTTTTTAGTACCTGCTACTTTAAAGTCCATATCTCCCATATGATCTTCAATACCTTGGATATCTGTTAGAATTGTATACTTTCCATCGCATGTTCCATTTTCAGTGATAAGTCCCATAGCGATACCTGCTACTGGTGCTTTAATTGGTACACCTGCTGCCATTAATGACATACATCCCGCACATATACTTGCTTGACTACTACTTCCGTTACTTTCAAGTACTTCTGATACTACTCTTACAGTATAAGGAAATTCTTTTTCATCTGGCATAACTTGTAAAAGTGCTCTTTCTGCTAGTGCTCCGTGTCCTATTTCACGTCTTCCTGGTGCTCCATATCTACCCGTTTCACCTACACTAAATGCTGGGAAATTATAATGGAACATGAAACGTTTTGTATCTTCTATTCCAAGTCCATCTAATATTTGATGTTCTGCACTTGCTCCTAGTGTTGTAATTGCTAATGCTTGTGTTTGTCCTCTTGTAAACAATGCACTACCATGTGTTCTTGGAAGTAAATCTACATCAGCACTAAGTGGTCTAATTTCATCTATTTTTCTTCCATCTGGTCTTATATGTTCATTTGTAATTAAATGTCTTACAAGTTCACCCTCAAGTTCATCGCATACTTTTTTAACATCTTTTAATATGTTTTCTATATCTTCTTCATCTTTATATTTTTCAGCAAAATATTCATTTGCTTTTTCTTTGCTTTCATCAATTGCTTTATAGCTTTCTAATTTATCTTTAATTTGAATAGCATTTAGCATATCTTCTTTGATGTAATCTTTAACTTCATTTCTAAGTTCGTCATTTATATTTGCAAGTTCTACTTCTATTTTCTCTTCACCTATTTCACTTATGATGTCTTCTTCTATAGCACATAATTCTTTAATATATTCATGTCCAAACATAAGTGCTTCTAACATCTCATCTTCGCTTACTTCTTTACTACCGCTTTCAACCATATTGATAGCTTCTTTAGTACCAGCTACTGTTAAGTTAATAGTACTCTTTTCCATTTCTTCACTTGTTGGATTGATAATTAATTTTCCATCTACTTTACCAACAACAACTCCCGCTACTGGTCCTTCAAATGGAATATTACTTATTCCTAGACATAAACTTGTTCCAAATAACGCAGTCATTTCAGGTGATTTATCTGGATCAACACTAAGTACTGTATTTACTACTTGTACTTCATTTCTAAAGTTTTCGTTAAACATAGGCCTTATTGGTCTATCAATAAGTCTTGCTGTTAATGTTGCTTGATCAGTTGGTCTTCCTTCTCTTTTAATAAATCCACCTGGTATTTTACCTACAGAATATAATTTTTCTTGATATAGTATTGTAAGTGGAAAGAAATCCGCTGTTGATACATTATTACTCATAACACATGTTGATAGAATAACTGTATCATCATATCTAACTAAAACACTTCCACCTGCTTGTTTTGCAAGTTCTCCATGTTCAATAACTAAACGCCTACCTTGAAACTCATATTCAAATACTCTTTTCATTTATACTCCTTCTATATTAAAAAAGTAAAAGACACTTAAAAATATAAGTGCCTACTTTCTTAAGTTTAATTTTTTTATTAGTTCACGATATCTTGTTACATCTTCATCTTTTAGGTAAGCAAGTAATTTTTTTCTTTTACCAACCATTTTTTGAAGACCTAACTTTGTGTGATAATCATGTTTATGCTCTAACATATGATCTGTAAGTCTATTAATTCTTTCAGTTAGCATAGCAACTTGAACTTCAACGCTTCCAGTATCATTTTTACTTCTAGCGTATTCACTAATGATATCTTGTTTCTTAACTTTACTTAATGCCATTTTTTCCTCCTTATATAACTATCCGTTTAACTGAGTAAAGGAACGAGGTATTCCAAAACTAAGATAAACTTCTATATAAGGATACTACAAAATAATTATAAAATCAACTGGTTTTTGTTATTTTTTAGACTTTCTAAATAGATTTTTTATAATATTTTTAATTCTTTCTGTTTTTTCTATGTGCTTTATGTAATATAAAGGCTCTTTATGAATAACTTTATTATCAACTCTAAACTCTAAGTATCCTGCATTCATTGTATTTCTATCAAACTTCTCTTTTATTTTAGCTGTTACGATTAAATCTTTTGATTCTCTTTCAGTTAATAATAAATTAACATCATTTTTGATATAGATATAATAATTTTTATAATTTTTTGAATTAATTGAAAAAGTGTATTTATCAAATATTTTATAGTTTTTATAAAGATTAAAATATTTTTCATATAGGTTTTTATGAAGTTCGAACTTATTATTTTCATCAATAGAAGTTACTATTAATTTTTTATTGTATTTTTTTGCATATGAAACGAAGACTTGTCCACTACTTTTAGTATAACCTATTTTACCTGAAACAGTATATTTATATGAAGATAGTAAATCATTTTTGTTATACCATATGTATTCATTAGTATCAGTTTTTGTTTTATATTTTTTAGTACTAGTTATTTTTAAAAACTCTTTATTTTTAATGGCGTATTTCATTAATAACGCTAGATCGTATGCTGTTGAATAATTCTTTGTTTTATCATTTAATCCGTGTGGATTTTCATATGTAGTGTTGTACATATTTAGTTCTCGTGCTTTTAGATTCATTTTACTTATAAAGTTATCATATGGCATTACATTACTTGCGATTATCATAGCTGCATCATTTCCACTTCTAAGCATAAGTCCATATAATAAATCATTTAAAGACATCTTTTCGCCTTTTTGAATATATATCATTGAGCCATTTGCTTCATCTATTTCATCATGAACTTCATATATATCGCTTAAATTACCGTTTTCTAGTGCGATTATACTAGTCATTATTTTAGTTGTAGAGGCTATTAGTTTTCTTTCATCTTTATTTTCACTATATAAAACTCTTCCACTTTCTGCATCCATTACTACTATAGATGCTTTTATTTTAATAGAAATCATAAAAAAACATACAATTAATAATATAATTTTTTTCATATTTAATTGTATGCTTAATTAGTTATTTAATTACTATTGAAACAATTTTGTCTTTAATAACTATTACTTTTAGTATTTCTTTGCCTTCAGTATATTTTTTTACATTTTCATTTTCAAGGGCTTTTTCTTTTAATTCTTCTTCATTAGAATCAACATTTGCTTCAATGGTTCCTCTTAATTTACCATTTACTTGTATCGCGATTGTTTTAGTACTTTCAGTTAGTTTTGATTCATCGTATTCTGGCCATGGTTCAAATGCTATTGTATTATCATGACCTAAAATATTCCATAATTCTTCTGCAACATGAGGAATCATAGGATTAATTAGTTTTACGAAACCACAAGCGTATTCATAAGGTATTTTACCTACTTTATAACATTCATTCATGAATATCATCATTTGGCTTACTGCTGTATTAAATGATAATGATTCATAGTCATTAGTTATTTTCTTAACAGTATAATTGTATACTTTAGTTAAACTATCATCATTTTCATTTGTTATATTATCTTTATTACTAATAAATCTATATATTCTATCTATAAACTTATTTGCAGCTACTACTCCATCATTACTCCATGGTTTGCTTGCTTCAAGTGGTCCCATAAACATTTCATATAATCTTAATGTATCAGCTCCGTACTCATTTACTATATCAGTTGGATTTATTACATATTCTGGGAATCTTTTTCCCATTTTTACTCCATTAGAACCAAGTATCATTCCTTGATGAACTAGTTTTTTATATGGTTCTTCTACTGGACTTATTCCTATATCATATAGATAATGATTCCACATTCTTGAATATAATAAGTGACCAACTGCATGTTCTGGACCTCCTACATATAAGTCTACTGGCATCCAGTGTTTTAATAGTTCTTTATTTGCAAGTTCATTATCATTATGTGGGTCAATATATCTTAGATAATACCAACTACTTCCAGCACTTCCTGGCATCGTAGATGTTTCTCTTGTTCCTTTAACTCCATTATATGTATATTCTTTCCATTCTTTAGCATTCTCAAGTGGTGCTTTTCCATTGTGGCCTTTATAATCTTCTAATTTTGGAAGTATTAATGGTAATTCTTCATCACTTAAAACATGTATTGTACCATCTTCCATATGTACAACTGGAACTGGTTCTCCCCAATATCTTTGTCTTGCAAATATCCATTCTCTAATTCTATAATTTATTTTCTTTTTACCACAGCCTTTTTCTTCAAGATATTTTATCATTAAATCAATTGCTTCTTCTTTATTAGTACCATTTAAGAATCCTGAGTTTATATGAATACCATCTTTTGTGTATGCTTCTTTTGAAATATCTCCACCTTCAAGTACAGGTATTATTTCAATATTAAACTTACGGGCAAACTCATAATCTCTTTCATCATGGGCTGGAACTGCCATTATTGCTCCTGTTCCGTATGTAGATAAAACATAATCAGAAATATAAATTGGTATTTCTTTATCATTAACCGGATTAATAGCGTAAGCACCTATAAATACTCCTGTTTTTTCTTTGTTAAGATCAGTTCTTTCAAGTTCACTTTTCTTAGAACATTCTTCTTTGTATTTTTTAACTTCTTCTTTTGCTTCTTCTGTAGTAATTTCATCTACTAATTTATGTTCTGGGCTTAGTACGCAGTAAGTTGCTCCGAATAAAGTATCACATCTTGTAGTAAATACTGTAAAGTCTTTATTAGTATTTTTAACTTTAAATGTTACTTCTGCTCCAATAGATTTTCCTATCCAGTTTTTTTCTATTTCCTTCGTTGATTCTGGGAAGTCTATTTTATCTAGACCATCTAGTAGTTTTTCAGCAAAAGCAGGTATATCTATTACCCATTGTTTCATATTTTTACGTACAACTGGATAACCTCCTCTTTCGCTTTTACCATCAATAATTTCATCGTTTGAAAGTACTGTACCAAGTTCTTCACACCAGTTTACTGGCATATCAACGTATTTAGCATATCCATCTAAATATAATCTTTTAAATATCCATTGTGTCCATTTATAGAACTTAGGATCACTTGTTGATACTTTTCTATCCCAATCATAATCGAATCCAAGCGATTTTAATTGTCCTTCGAATGTAGCAATATTCTTTTGTGTAAATCCATCAGGATGATTGCCTGTTGTTACTGCATATTGCTCTGCTGGTAAACCGAAACTATCATATCCCATTGGGTGAAGTACGTTGTATCCTTGCATTCTTTTCATTCTTGAAACTATATCAGTGGCTGTATATCCTTCTGGATGTCCTGCATGAAGTCCTACTCCTGATGGATAAGGAAACATATCAAGTACATAATATTTAGGCTTACTAAAATCCCATGCATCAGTTTTAAAAGTATTGTTTTCTTCCCAATATTGTTGCCATTTCTTTTCTATTTTTTTAAAATCATACATAATAAATCCTCCATATAAAAAGGTAGTACACAAAGGACGCATATAAGCGTGGTACCACCTTATTTTATTCTCTTAATTATAACGCATTTCTGCGGAGTTAACTGCTAGGTAAACAAGTTCATAAAGTATTATTTGAATATTTTCACCAAACATATTCTCTCTTTAAAATAATTTCTTTATTACTACTTTTACTTTGTGCATTTGAAAACTATTAACATATTATCACAATATTCGTGTATTAGCAATACTATTTTCTATTAAGACTTAAACTAAAGCCTTTGTCTTCTTCTAGATTGATATCTTCTTCTAAGATGTTTTCTTCCAAAACATAATTATTTGTAATAACAGGCACTGTTATTTCTTCTTTTTCTACTACTTCTTTTTTAGTTTCTACTTCTTTAGTAGTTTTTTGTACTTCATTTGGATTTGATCTATAAGCAGCAGCATAATCATATTTTTCCCATATTGTGGTAAGTTTTTGATATTCTTTCTTTTCTTCTTTTGTCATTTTTCTTAGTACACCACCGAATCTTTCAGTAATAGGATGTACTTTGTAGTCACTATAAAGCCTTACTGCTTTTAAAAGGTTATATCCTGGTATTAAGGCATCTTTAATTTCAAAATCAACTGTTTCTAATTGCCCATTGTTTTGATTTACTTTTTTCCAGTCAAGCATATATCCCTTATCAGTTATTTCTACTACTTCATTAATTCTAGTTTTAATCGCAACGCCTAAACTAACGGAAAATGTTCCAAGTTCAGTTAGAATAAGTCCAGTTATAATAGTTGATAACATATTGTTTCCTCCTAGATAGCCTTATTATAGCATACTAACATTATATGTACAACATTATTTTATAATGAACGGATCGTTAATTTTCTTGCAACAATATGTTATTATTCTTTGTGTCAAGTTAATTATGCTAAATTATTCAACTCTAACGTACTAAAGAGCAAACAAAAAAGCGAACACTTTCGCTTGCTTGTAATATTTTATCCTCTTCCTGCATACTTGCCATCTTTAGTTGTTATTACTACGCTCTCTCCTTCACTTATGAATAAAGGTGCTTTTAGAGTATAACCAGTTTCAATAGTTATATCTTTTTGAGCTCCGCTTGTAGTATTACCTTTAACAGCATCAGGTGCACTTATAACTTTATAAGTAATTTTTTCAGGTAGTGAAATACCAATAATTTCACCTTCATAATTCATTACTTCTACATTTAATCCTTCTTTTAGATACTTAATATTATCTTCTAATTTTTCTTTTGGTATTGGAAGTTGATCATAAGTATTATTATCCATAAATATATAATTATTTCCATCATTATATAAATAAGACATTTGACTCTTTTTTATTTCAGCTTTTTCTAATTTAATACCAGCATTAAATGTAATTTCTTGTGTTGAATCAGTTCTTAAATTATATAGTTTTGTCTTAACAAAAGCACTACCTTTTCCAGGTTTAACATGTTGGAATTCAACTACTTGATATATATTACCTTCATATTTAATAGTCATTCCATTTTTAATATCATTTACATTAAACATATATAATCACTAAGCCTTTCTTTCTTTATGTAATGTTGTTTTGTTACATCTTGTACAATGTTTTTTAACTTCAAGTTTACCTTCTGTATTCATTTTATTTCTACTTGTTAGGTAGTTAATATTTTTACATACAGTACATTGTAATGCAACGCCTTCTCTATTTTCTTTTTTAGCCATTAGAGTTACCTCCTTTTTTAATACAATTGAAATTATATCAAATAAATATTCATTTGACAAGAGTTTTATTTTATTTTAGAAGTAGCGTGCTATTTTTAGCTTTATATCTATCAATTATTTCTTTACTTTCAATAAATAAGCCCATAAAATCATTTATTTCTATACTATAAGTTCCTTCTTTTTCTAATGCTTCTAGTACTTTTATACCATGTTCTTTATATGCGTTATATATTTTTTCTATTATATTATTTTTACATATGTGATTTCTACAATATAATGCATATTTATATGATGAATTTCTATATATATTTTTATAGTGTTTATTTATTTGTTCTTCTGTTAGAGTATTACCTAATAATATAACAAACATATAATTTATGTGTGAAGAAGATGATTCATATATTATATCTGAAATATCATTTATGTTTTTATTACTTATTTTTATATTATGTTTTATAGCGTATTCTAGTTTTCTTAGTAATTCTGGAAGTAATCTTGTTTTCATTTCATTATCTGACTTTTTTATGTATTCTTTTACATATGTTATATATTTTTGTAAATCAGTATTGTATTGTTTAGAAGATATTCTTATTTTATATGATTCTAAATATTTATATAAATCTATTATATCTTTGCTTCTTGCTTCTTTATTTACAATATTTAATAGTTCGTCTATATTATCTATACCTATTTCTTTAATATAATTAACTATTAATTCAGTACTACCAGATTCTTTTATTAAGTCATCAAATACAATTCTTGCATTATTTAAGCCATATAAGTTTTTGAATGCTTTAAACTTACCTATTACTTCATATATATCATCTATATACATTTTTCCTCCTAATTTAAATATATTGGTTTTCTTTAATTTTATTATAAGATAAGTAATTGCGTATGTAAATAAATAATGTTAAAATACATTAGAGGTGTTTTATGAGTAAAGTTGTATTAGTTAGTGGTTCTAGTATTAATCTTGGGAAAAGTATTATATTAAAGTATGCTGAGAGTGGATTTTCGTGTGTTATTACTTATTTGAATCATGAAAAGGAAGCGGCCGAAGTAAGAAATGAAATTATAAATAAGTATCATACTAAAGTATTATGTGTTAAGTGTGATATTACTAAGGATGAAGATATTGATAGATTATATGATGATGTTATTAATGAGTTTGGGAAAATAGATGTTCTTATTAATAATGCTGGGATAGATATTCCTTGTGAGTTTGATAGTAAAAATAGAAAAGATTATTTAAAAGTTCTTGATACTAATCTTGTTTCTACATTTATGATGAGTAAGAAATTTGGTAATTTAATGTTTGAAAATAAAAGTGGATGTATTATAAATATATCTTCTAATAATGCGATTAATTCATATGATGAGTGGTCACTTGAGTATGATAGTTCTAAGGCTGGAGTTAATAATTTAACACATAATCTTGCTAATCATTATGCTCCTTATGTAAGAGTTAATAGTGTGGCACCTGGTTGGATTTTAACTGATGTTACTTCTAGTATGAATCCAAATTATATAGAGGAAGAAAAAAAGAAAATATTACTTAATAGATTTGCTAGTATGGAAGAGATTGCTGATTTAGTTTATTTTATTAGTGAAAAAGGTACTTATATTAATGATAGTATTATTAGAATAGATGGAGGTAAAAAGTGTTAAATATAAATAATAAATATGTTGATTTATGTAATGAGTGTGAAATCGAACTTAAAGATAGATTTAAAGAGATAGATGATTTGTGTTTTTTAAATAGTAAGAAAGTTCTTATGGCTTTTCATGAACATAATGTTTCTAGTAGTGATTTTAATGTTTCTAGTGGATATGGTTTTGGTGATTATGGTAGAGATAAAATAGAAAAAATATTTGCATATATATTTGATAGTGAAGATGCACTTGTTAGAAGTCAGATAATTAGTGGTACTCATGCGATTAGTACTGGATTATTTGGAATATTAAGGCCTTTTGATGTTATGCTTTCAATAAGCGGAAAACCATATGATACTTTACATGAAGTTATTGGTATAAAAGATAATAATAGCTCTCTTAAGAGTTTCAATATAGAATATAAAGAGATTGATTTAATTAATAATGATTTTGATTATGATAAGATAAGTAAAAGTCTTGATAATATACGTATGGTTTATATTCAAAGGTCTAGAGGTTATTCTCTTAGAGAAAGTATTGATATTGAAAAAATAGAAAAAGTTATTAGTCTTGTTAAGAGTATTAATAAAGATATTATAGTTTTTGTAGATAATTGTTATTGTGAGTTTACTGAAAGTAAGTTTCCTACTAGTATTGGGGCTGATATTATGGCTGGGTCTCTTATTAAGAATCTTGGAGGAGGTATTGCTAGTAATGGAGGATACCTTGCTGGAAGAAGTGATTTAATTAATTTATGTGCTGAGAGATTAAATGTTGCTGGTGAAGGACGTGAGATTGGGCCTACAAGCAGTAATAAAATGTTTTTGATGGGGTTATACCATGCTCCTTATGCAGTTGCTTCTTCACTTAAAAGTGCTTATTTATCTAGTCTTATGTTTGAAAAACTTGGGTATAAAGTTAGTCCTAAATCAAATGAAAATAGATGTGATATAGTTAATTCAATATATTTTAATAATGAAGATGAGATGATTTCTTTTGTGAAAGGAATACAAGCTGGTGGAGCTATTAATGCTCATGTTACCCCTACTCCTTCTGATATGCCTGGATATAGTAATCAAATAATTATGGCAAGTCCATCATTTACAGATGGCTCAAGTATAGAAATATCATGTGATGCGCCTCTTAGAGAACCTTATGTATTATTTTTACAAGGTGGTCTTACATATGATTATGCTAAAATAGCTATATTAAATGGAATTAGTAATTTAAAATAGGAAGTATATAATTACTTCTTTTTTCATATTCTATAATTAGGAGGAATATGAAAGAAGAGTTAATTAAGAGTTATATAAATAAACTTAAAAAAGAAGATATTAAAAATTATTTAATGAAAGAATATACTGTAGCTAGTGATGAAGAAATAGATTTACTTTATAATTTAATTAAAAAGAATGCTGATAATATTAAGAATGTTGATTTAGATTTTATATCTAAGTATGAAAGGTATTTTAATAAAGATTTATATTTTAAGATAATTGAAAAATATAATAAATATAAAAGTTTACTTGAATGAAGTAAACTTTTTGTTTCTTATTATTTCTATTTCATATTTATATGGGGCTTCTTCGTTTTTTTTGCTTCTGTTTAAGTATGGTGTTTCGAGTATGAATGGGATGTCTTTTAATCTTTCATCATAAACAATATTAAGTAATATATCTAGGCCTATTGTTCCGTACCCTATATTTTCATGCCTATCTTTATGTGAGTATACTGGATTCATACTGTCATTTAAGTGTACACATTTAATTTTATTTATTCCTATTTTACTATCAAACTCTTTCATGAAAGTATCAAAGTTTTTAAGATTTATTCCGGCATCATTCATATGACATGTGTCTAAACATACATATATTCTATCTTTTTCTTCTATTAAATCTATTATTGATTTTAATTCATCTATTGTAGAGCCTACTTCATTACCTTTTCCTGACATGTATTCTAGTAGGATATTAACATCTTTTACATTTTTATATACTGCATTTATTCCGAATGCTATATTTTTTATTGCTTCTTCTTTAGTACATGATGTTGCGCTTCCTGGATGAAGTACTATTTTGTCAAAACCGAGTTGTTTTACTCTTTCTAGTTCATTTGTTAAAAAGTTTATATAAAACTCATATTTACTTTTATCTGATGTGTTTGCTAGATTTATTATGTATGGACAGTGCACTATTACATTATTTGGATTTATATTGTTTTCTAGCATTAGTTTAAATCCTTCGTATGTTAAGTAATCATTTATATCACTTCTGATAGTACTACTTGCAGGTCCTGTGTAGAACATAAATGTATTTGCTTCATAACTTAGTGCTTCTTTTACACTTCCTAGTAACCCATCATTTTTTGTATATTTTACGTTTGCTCCAATTATTAAACTCATTTTTATCACCATAAATATAATATCAAATAAAAAGGGCTATTTCTAGTCCTATTTATAATCACATTGAGTTTTTCCTTCGCATAAATCTTTCATTGCATTTACTTCGCTTGGATATGAACTATTTTTAAATTTATTTGCGATTGTACTGTATTCTGTTGGAGCTCCAGTTTTTGATTTAACATCTTCTGATTTTAAGTCTGCTATTTTAACATTTGTTTCTGTCAAGCAGTTATCAGGGCTACATACAGTTACACTTGTAAACTTTCCTGACATATCCATTGCTATAGTATAGTAGAACTTTGAAGCATCACCATCTAATTTAAAATCTTGTGTATGATATGTCTTTGCAACTCCACCATCAAGTAACCACTTTTCTTGTGCTTGTTTCATTATAGTTTGTACTTCTGTAACAAATATACTTGATTTAGATTCCTTAAACATATCAACAAAGTTAGGTACTAGCATTACAACTAAAATAGCAAGAATAGCTATAACTGCTAATAACTCAACTAAAGTAAATCCATTTTTATTTTTCATAATATAAACTCTCCTATCGTCTTTATCTTTAACTTACGAGTTTATTATATCACTTAATTTTCATATAAGTCAATATCTTTTATAATTAAAAGCCACCTTTTTAGTGGCTCATTATTTTATAAATTATTTCTTTTTTTAAATGTTTTAAATGCTAGAGTGAATATAGTTAAGCTTGATAGTAGTACCATTATAATTGTAGGTATATTATCTAGTGTTTGTGGGTTTGTTATTTCTGTTTCAGTATTAGCATTATTATTAACATTTAAGAATGTTAGTTCAAACTCTGAGAAGCTTGTTGTTTCGATTTCTACATATTTATTATTATTTTCTGTTTTAATTTCATATGTTTTTTCATCTATTAATGATGTTGATATAGTTTTACTTGTTGTTGATGCTTCTACTGCAAGAGTTGTTACATCAATATTTACTTCGAATAGTGGCATTACAAATGTATTTTCATTTAATGCTACTTCTACTTTTGAGTCTGCTTTATTTGTTACAATTATATTTTTTACATATGTATTTTCTTTAGGATTTACTACTACTTTAACTTTGTCGTTAGCACTTGCATATTCTACTTCTTTATCATTTACATATGTTTTTGTATCTGCGTTTTTATTTATTTTAAATAATACATCTTTATCTTCTGCTAATTCTACTTCGTCTTGTAGTTTAGTACCTTCTATTTTAATGCTTTTTACATTGTTTACTGTACTTCCATTTTTAGTTACTTGATATGTGTATAAACTTCTTCCTTTTTCACTTTTTAATGTTCCACCGTTAACTGTGATATCTATGTTTCCTGCATATCCTGGATTTGATTCAACTCCTATGGCTGAGCCTGTTTGGTCTATTCCGTTTCCGTTATATACACCATTTTTCTTTTCGCCTGTAGCATTAACTACTGCATTATTTATTACAAACTTTCCCGCTTTAACACTAATTCCTTCTTCTGCATTAATGTTTGCTTCATCGATATTCCATACTGCATATCCTGCACTATAAATACCACTACCCTCTGCTTTTATAACTGCTGTCTTTGATATATTAATTACTGCTGCATTTTCAATATTTTTATTTCTTCCATTAACATATATTCCTGAACCTCTATCAGTAGCCTTTGTTTTTCCGATAAGTGTTCCGTTTACGTTGATAACAACTCCGTAACTAAAGCTATTACTTATTTTGTCATCATTTACTGTTACAAATGTTCCATAGTATCCTTCAAGTGTAACGTTTTCTCCTACTGTTAAAACTGAATAATCTTTTGCTGTTTTATCAGTAGAACCTCTAAGAGTTATAGTAGAAGTATACGGACTACTTTCTTTCATAGTTCCTTTTCCAGTTAAGTCTAACTTTCCACCATCAATCTCAATTCTTTTTCCTGCTTCAAAAGTAATAGTGTGTCCGTTTAAATCTATAGATAATTTTTGATTATTATTAATTATTATTTTTTCTTTTATTGTGAAATCGTCTGTTATCTTTATAGATTTTCCTTCCAATATATTAGTTTTGAAATCTTCTGCATTATTTACTTCTACTGTTTCTAATGCGTATACTTTTGTGAATAGAGCACTAACTAAAAGTATTAAAATTGTTAATGCAATTGTTTTTAAATGTTTCATATAATCTCCTTCTATTTTAAGGGCAACATATAAAAAGAAGTAAATCTACATTTATATGTTTTTTACTTCTTTCTTTACATTTCATTTTACACTTTTAATTATTTGTTTACAACATCATTATATATTTTTTCTAAATCACCATCAACAAACTTCATATTATTTTTTTCTCTTAATGCGATAAGTGCTTTAGCATAGAATGTATCTTCGTTTGCTATTTGTTTTGCGATAGTTTCTGTTATTGTAGTTTTAACTTCATCTGTTAATTCTTTTTTCTCATCTTGTGCTTCTTTGTAAATGATATGGTATCCATAACTTGATTTTACTGGAGAAGTTGTATATTTACCTGTTTCTAATTCTTTTGCTGCATCTATAACTGCATCATCATAGTCTCCATCATTTACTTTTCCAAGGCTTCCTTTGTTATCTTTAGTTGCATCATCTTCGCTGTATTCTTTAACTAAATCTTCAAACTTACTTCCATTATTTAATTTTTCAATTACTTCTTTAGCTTTATTATAAGCATCTGTATCTTTATCACCATCAACCGTAATTAATATATGACTAAGTGTCATATCTCCTACATATTCATCTTTGTAGTAATCATTAATTTGAGTTTCAGTTACAGTTTCTTTAGCATAATCACTAATCCATAGAGTCCTTTTATATTGAAGTGCTATATAATCTTTAAATGCTGATTTACTTGCTACTCCATAGTAATATTTTACATATGTATCAAAATCAATATTGTATTTACTTGCAGCATCTTCTGCTGATTTAACTGCGTTATTTACATATTTTGTTTCATCTGTACTAGTTTCATATTTTTTATTTAATAAATATGAATCTATCATATTAACTATTTGGTCACTTGCATAAGTAGATTTTAATTTATCATATAAATCTTGTGCTGTGATCCCTCCATCATCGAATGTTACAATAGCATTTTTGCCATCATCTAATTTTACACTACCGCATCCACATAACATTAAACATAATGTTATACTGCATAATACTTTAAAAATATTTTTCATTTTCCACCTCTATTAATTATTATAATAAAGTATTTAAAATAATACAAGTGAAAAGTCATACACAAAATACATTAAATCACATACTATAAGAGTGTAAAGATAAAAAAGGAGGAATGTTTTATGAACACAAATTGTGGCTCTTGCTGTAATAATCGTGGTATCTCTGGAGCAGCTTTTGCCTTAGTATTATTTATTCTATTAGTAATCATACTAGGGGCTTTTATTTAAAATGATTTAAGGAGGTGCACGTATGTTAGGATGCGGCTGTAATGCTGGAAATACTTTCTTTATAATATTAATTTTATTCATCCTTCTTGCTATTATATTTGGTATGGCAGGATTTGGATGGTAAAATACTTCATGAAAAAACTAGTTAATTAAACGTTAACTAGTTTTAGTTTGTACAAGCTTATAATCTACTACACTAAAATATAATTTATTGTATAACTAAAGTAACTTTTACACAGTAAAATGCAAATTACTGTGTAATGATCGGTAGTTTTTCACAATAAATCACATTTTACTGTGAAAATACGCTATTTTTTTGCTATTTTTCACATTCCATTGTGTAAACTTTGTATTTTTTTTAATAAAAAATGCACTTGTTTTAGTGCATCTTTAATTTATTTCAAACAATCTTATATAATGTTCTATTTCCATTTGCATACCTTCTAAATATTCATAATAGTTATTTATAGGGTAATATACATTCATTACATAGAAATTAGTATTGTTTGTAAATACATATTCATATACTTTATATTCATTATTATATGAATTATCATATTCTTTAAAATAGAAATTATCTTCTTTTTTATAACTAGATAAATCTATAGTATTTGATTTTTTAACTGTAAAATATGCTTTTTCTTCTGAATTATAAAAGTCAGTATTATCTTTATTTGTTATAGTAAATAATTTATTATTATAAACTATAGTATAGCCAAGAGGACTTTTATATTTGATTACTTTTATTTTATCATATAGTCCTTCTTTTATAACAAGCATATCGTATTCGTTATTTTCTTCACATGTTTTATTACAGTTACAGTCTTTGTTTGAATGCTTTAAAGTATAGTCTTTAATATAATCTGTATACTCTCTAAGTCCAAATGCTACTAATATTAAAGCAAGTAATGAGGCTATTACCTTATATAGCTTTTTCATTAATTCTCCTTTTTATTTATTTCTTCAATTATTTTTTCTATTTTCATTCCGTATTCTATAGATTCATCAAATATAAATCTTAGTTCAGGGGTATGTCTTACATTAAGTCTGCTTGCTAGTAATGTTCTAAAGTAACCTCTAGCATTGTTTAAGTCTTTTTCTACTTTTTTCTTGTCTTCATCCAATGTTGTGAAATATACTTTTGCAAAACTTAAATCGTTTGTGACTTCACAGTCAGTTATAGTAACATTTTTGAAGTCTTTGTCTTTTGCTTCGGTAAGTAATATGTCGGCAAGATATTTTTGCATATCACTTCCTACTCTTTCTCCTTTTAAGTTCATTATTTCTTCACTTCCTTCATTTCGTAACAAACAATTATGTCTTTTTCTTTGATGTCTGGGAAGTTTTCTATCGTAATACCACAGTCATATCCTGATTTTACTTCTTTTACAGAATCTTTTTCTCTTTGAAGAGATGCTATTTTAGATGTTGTTACTATGACTCCATCTCTTATAACTCTTGCTAGAGATGCGTTCTTTATAACACCACTTGTTACATGGCTTCCTGCGATATTTCCAACTTTTGAGAAGTGGAATATTTGTCTTACTTCTGCTTCTCCTAGTGTTACTTCTTCATATTCTGGGTCAAGCATACCTTTCATGGCTGCTTCCATTTCTTCTACTGCTTTATATATTATGTCATATAATCTTATATCTACATTATAATTTTTAGCAGTTTCTTTAACGCTTGATGATGGGACTACATTAAATCCTATTATGATTGCATTACTTGCATTTGCTAGAACTACATCGCTTTCAGTTATTGCTCCAACGCCACTTCTTATAACATTGATTTTAACACCTTCAACGTCTATTTTTAATAAAGCATTCTTAACGGCTTCTTCGCTTCCTTTAACATCTGTTTTAAGAACTATGTTTATTTCTTTTCTTCCTTCTTGTATTTGTGCAAATAAATCATCAAGACTTACTGCTTTCTTAGCAAACTTTTTATTTCTTGCATTTTCTTTTCTCTTAAGTGCTACATTTCTTGCTTCTTTTTCGCTTTCAAAGGCCATGAACTTGTCGCCCGCTACTGGAACTTCATCTATTCCAGTTACTTCAACTGGCTTACTTGGTTCAGCTGATAGTATTTCTTTTCCTGTATCATCTGTTAGAGTTCTAACTTTTCCAAAACTTGTTCCGATTACTAGTGGGTCTCCAAGTCTTAAGGTACCATTTTGTATTAGAAGTGTCGCTACTGGTCCTTTGTTTTTATCAAGTCTAGCTTCAATTACACTTCCAAGAGCGTATCTATTTGGATTTGCTTTTAATTCAAGTACTTCGCTTAGAGCATTTATATTATCAAGAAGTAAATCTACTCCTTCTCCTGTATGAGCACTTAGTTTTACAAATATAGTATCTCCACCCCATTCTTCTGGAGTTAATCCAAATTCACTCATTTCACTCATTATTTTATCTATATTGATATTTGGCTTATCTATTTTATTAATAGCAACTATTATTGGTACATTTGCTGCTTTTGCGTGGTCTATTGCTTCTTTAGTTTGTGGCATTACTCCATCATCTGCAGCTACTATTATGATAACTATATCTGTTACGCTTGCTCCTCTTGCTCTCATTTCAGTAAATGCAGCATGTCCTGGAGTATCTATAAATGTAATTTTTCTTCCATCTTTTTCTACTTGATATGCACCTATTGCTTGTGTAATACCACCTGCTTCACCACTTGCTACGTGTGTATTTCTTATGTAATCAAGTAATGTTGTTTTACCATGGTCAACATGCCCCATAATAGTTACAACAGCAGGTCTTAAGACTAAATCTTCTTCATTATCATTTACAACATATTCTTCAAAATTACTAATATCTGTACTTTCTTCTTTAACTAACTCTTTATTATATTCAAGAGCTACAACACTAGCATCTTCAAACGCTATTGCTTGATTAGATGAAATCATAAGTCCCATACTAATTAATTTCTTAACAAGTTCACTTGGTGTAACCCCTATTTCAGCAGCTAAACTTGATACACTCATATTTTCTTTATATAAAACTACATTTGATTCTATATTTTCTTTATTACTTTGTAATTTTTCTTTATGCTTGTATGCATTCTTTTTATCTTTTAAGAAATCTTTATTATCAGGTTTTGAATCTTTCTTCTTAAACTTAACTTTATTTTCTTTTGGTTCATCTAAATTAATATTATATCTTGAAGCTGCCTCTTCTGCTCTATCTTCCATTTCGTATTTGTTAATTAACTCTTCATTAATATTTTCTTCTTCATTAGTTAAAGAGTTATCTAATAATATAATACATTCATCATCTAGTATGTCCTCTTCACTATTATAGTTAAATCCTAATTCTTTTAGTTTTTTAATGATTTTATTTACACTTAGTCCTGTATCTAATGAATAATCTTTTATACTCATAAACACTTCTCCTTTCTTAATTTTATAATATTTAATTTATATTCTCTTTTTTAACTCCTCGTATATTTCATCCTTTATTTCTGTTTCTAAGTGACGTTCTAATACTTTAGTTTTTTGTGCTTTTTCTATTACGCTTAAGTCTTTTTTTAGGTATGCTCCTCTTCCATTTGCTTTGTTTGTATCATCTACAAAAACATGTCCAAGGTTATCTTTTACTACCCTTAATAAGTCTCTTTTATCGTATTTTTCATGTGTTACTACACATGTTCTTAAAGGTATTTTTTTAGCTTTCATTTTGCCTCCTTATTTGTTTATTTCAGCATTGATGTCAGCTAATGTTTTAATATTTATTGTATATTTTGTAAGTTTGCTAGCTAGTTTAATATTTATACCTTTCTTTCCTATTGCTAGGCTTAAGTTTTCATCATCAGCTATTACTAATGCTTCTTTTTTCTTTTCGTCAGTTATGCTTACGTTTAGATTTTTAGCTGGGCTTAATGCATTTGCGATATATTCTTCCATATCTGTACTATATGCTACTAAATCTATTTTTTCTCCTCCAAGTTCACTTATGATGTTTGCAATTCTTCTTCCTTTTTCTCCTATACAGCTTCCAATTGGATCAACATTTGGATTAGTTGATGCTACTGCTACTTTACTACGTACTCCTGCTTCACGAGCAACTCCTCTTAATTCTAGTGTTCCATCAGCAAACTCTGGTATTTCATGTTCAAATAATCTTTTGATAAATCCATAGTGTTTTCTTGATAATAGAATTAGTGGTCCTTTAGTAGTTGTTTCTATTTTAGTAATATATACTTTGATAGAAGAACCCATTGTAAGTTTTTCTCCTGGTATTAGTTCTGTTCTTGGAAGTATTCCTCTTGCTTTTCCTAAATCTACATAGTAGTTTTTAGCATCTTCCATAGCAAGGAATCCTACCATTAACTCTCCTTCTTTGTCAGCAAAGTCACTCATTATTTTATTTTTCTCTGCTTCTCTTATTTTTTGAAGTACAACTTGTTTTGCAACACTTATTGCTACTCTTCCAAAATCTTTAGGTGTTACTTCTTCTAATATTTCATCTCCAACTACATAGTCAGGATTTAGTTTTCTTGCTTCAGATAATGTGATTTCATTTAGATAGTCATGTTCTATAACATTTCCATCAGCATCAACATCTTCTTCTGCATCTTCATCATAATCATCTACTATTGTTGTAACTTTGAATATTTTGATTTCTCCTGTTTTTTCATCGATTAGAACACGGCTATTGTAGTCTGCTTTTTCATTTTTCTTAAAAGCAGTACTAAGTCCTTGCTTCATTCCTTCGATTATTTCTTCTTTGCTTATACCTTTGTCTTCTGAAACAAAGTTTAATGCTTTTATAAATTCTCTGTTTTCTTTGTTACTCATTCTCTACTCCCTTACTTCCTACATCTAAAATATAGTTTTCTATATCTAAGTCTAAACTATCTATGATAGGACTTACTATTTTTGTTGCTTTTACACATAAATCACTATCCACACCATTTTCACTGTCTATTGTTACAAATAGTGTATCTTCTCCGTCTTCTTTACCAAATCTTACTCCTAGTAAAGTGATATTTTCTTTTAATAATTCTTCTTTAATAGCATTTGCTATCTTTTCTTCCATATTATCATCCCTTTCGAAATTAAAGAGTGGGTTTTGCCCACTCTTCGTTGTTACACATATTATAACATAATATATATTATGATTACAAGTGTTATTTAAGAATTAATTTTTCTAGATTTTATTGTATAGTGAATGGATCTGATAATGTGCCTGATCCTGAAGTGTATAGTGTATTTGCATTAATGTACACTGAAGGGCGGATATGACTATTTCCGTATATTGCATCTCCACTTATAGATCCATATGACACAAGTATTGCGCTAATCACATTACTAATGTCAACTGATATAGTGTAGTAATTATAAGAAGTACTAGTCCATGCATCTTCCCATAACCAATCATTGGCTTTGCAAGTTGAATCATCATAGTTATAACCTATTGTTCCACTACTATAACAAGTACTACTAGCATACATGTAATCACTTGGATATATTAATCCTACTTTTCCATCCCAAGTTTGCTTATGACCGCTGTGAATATTTGTGCTTCTTTCTTCTTCATATGTGCCCTTGCTATCTTTTCCGTCAGTTCCACGCGTTATATTACCAAGGTACCATTTGGTTGTACTTATTTGACTTTTTGCAGCGTTTGTTAGACCATTGCTAGTATAATCACATAAGTCTTGATCATCTCCAAATGAAACTCCCGTAGAACATTCGAGTTTTGTGCTACCTGCTGTTCTATTATAATATGGGCCACTATTTAATAATGTCATTAATGTTGATGTAGTCCAGTCATTTTCATAAGTGGATGAACTCTTATAATCCCACGCGACTTTTTGCATCGTATTTCTTACTAGTTTGACTTTATATTCTTTAGTATATCCACTGCCATTTAATGTTTCAGTTTCAAACACTCCAATTATTCTCCATACTCCCGTTTCATCATTAAATGTTATGTAATTATTCGGTGTCTTTCCTTGATATCTATATTCTGTTGTTGCATAATTTTGATTGCCAGTTGCTTCTTGATCTATTTTTGTTAAACCTGCTATTTTATAATTATCTTTTAAACAAGTAGCTAATGTTGTATTTTGACATAAATCTTTTAGTGTCAATTCTTTCCAGTGTGCATATAATGTTTGATTTGCTGTTATTGATACAGGTGTTGTTTCAATAACTTGTGTTCCACTACTTGCATCTGTAAACCATCCTAAAAACTCGTGTCCTTCTCTTGTTGCAGTAGGTAATTCACCATAAGTTCCATTATATATAACTTCTTTACTTTTAGTATCAACACTTCCGCTATTAGCATTAAAGTACACAACATACTTATTCGCTTCGTAATTTGCTGTTAATGTTGTATTCTCACTTCCCATTGTAAGTGTTGTATCAACTAACGTAGAGTTTCCTGTTTTAGTCCAATTCTTGAATGTATATCCTATTTTAGTAGGACTTACTATTTCTTTTACTGTTTCAAAATATTCACTTGTTGTAGTACTTGATGTACTTCCATTATAAGTTCCACCATTTGGATTTATTGTAAGTGTGTATTTATTTCTGTCATAATTATAGTTTACTACATTCTTAGTACTTGGTTTTGTATCTACCACTATTGTTATTGTTTTAGATGCTGGACTTGTAAATCCGGTATAAGTGTTTACTGTAGGTGTTACTTTAGTTCCAAAATCAGCAGTACCCTCTTTTGTATCCGCGCTTACTAAAGTATATCCACTTCCGCTTACATTCATTTTATTATGATATGCTATCCACGGATAAGAATTAACTACCCAATTTGCTGTTAATGTACAGTCCTCTGTTCCTATATTAAATGTTTTTCCATTTAATGAGGCTTTATCACTACTTACTGTCCAACCTGTAAATGTATAGCCTTCACGAGTTGGATCTACTATTGTTTCTGATGTACTATATTTTACATTTTTAGTTTGTGTATTTGTATTTCCACTGTAACTTCCACCGTTTGGATTTATTGTAAGAGTATAGTCTTTTCCATTCCATGTCGCTGTTACTTTTGTTGCTTCTATACCCATAACTAATGTTTTGTTCCCGCTATTTCCTTCAGCAAGTCTTGTACTCATCATTCTAACTTTATTTATAAGCATAGCTGTACTTGAATCTTTTAATGTACTTCTTTCTCCAGTTACATTCCATCCAGTAAATGTATAACCTTCTCTTGTTGGATCGCTTAATTCTATTTCTGTTTTATATCTTTCACTTGTTGTTATGCTTCCGGTTGAACCATTATAAGTTCCACCAGCTGGATCTATTGTTAGATTAGATATTGGTGTTAAATCTTTATATATTATATTTCCATCAACATTCTTAACCCATAACTTCTTATCATAATCATCCACTCTATCACTAACTGTATACTCATTTTTACTTACATTCTTCCATGATGATGGTTCATCTGCATCAGCACTTGTTACTGCGTATGCACTTAAACCATTTGTATCTTTTAATAAAGCAGTTAATAATAAATTATCTATTTTCGCATTATTTATTACTGGTACATTTGAATCATTAAAGTTATATTCATTTATTTGTATCTTTCCTACAAACTTCTTACTTTGATTATAGTTTTGTGCTGAACCCGTTTCATTGAATGTTATAGTTAATTTATATTTATTTGTTATTCCTGTTTTAATCGGGTTATTTCCTTTTAATTTTTGTGATGTTGGTACTTCACTATATATGAAAGGCGTTGTTCCTTGACCATCACATGTTCCGATTTCTGCTTGATCTGCTTGACCATACTTTTCATAACTAACACAATCTAATGTATAAACAAGTTCATCTTTTTCAATTGTATTAATCATATCAGTCATATTAATATCGAATTCTGTATCAAAATCTCCTGTATTTGTTACAGTAAACTCTTTAACCAATTGATATCCAGGCTGTATATTATCTACTTTAAGTTCTGGTCCACTATTATAATAAAGTGATAAATTACCAGTAGTTACAGTTATATCTTTAGCTTCTTCATTACCATTTACAGTAATACTAAAGTATGCATAAGATACACCTATTACTAATAATAAACCTAATATTACAGATAAATAAATTACGCTTTTATTTTTAAACAATTCTTTAAAATTAATGTTCTTCATATGTACCTCTATTCTCTATTAATAGTATACTTTAATTAAATATATATTTCAATATCAAAATAAAAGCAAACACAATATTTTCTATGTTTACTTTTGATATTTTTTTATACTCGTTATATTACTTTTCATTATGATATTTCTTGTAAGTTCATTAAATATTAATTTCTTTTTTAATATTTTGAAAGTTAATTTTAGTTTTAATTTAATTGATTTTAGTTTATAGTGTTTAGTTATTTTTTTAGGATCATTATATTTATTAAATACTTCTGCTAGAATAGCCGCACTTGATATAGCGTTACTTATGCCTTCATATGAACTAGCACTTATAAAACCAGCTGCTTCTCCGATTAGATAAACTCCATCTTTTCCAGTTTGAAAGTCAAAATAACTTTTTGGATTATTTACAAGACATGATTCTTTTTTTACTGGATTATTTAGATTTATATTTAAATATTTAGATAATTTTTCTTTTTGTTTATTAAAGTCTTTTATTCCATTTGTTTTATTAAAACAACCTCCATATATAAAATAATCATCTTTATTTAATGTCCATGAGCAACTATTTGATGTTTCTTTATCAAATATACATGAATATTCTGAAGTTTTATTATCTATTTTATACCATTCTTGCACAGCTAAATAACTATCTATTTTCTTTTTAATAAATGTATTTCTTGTAATACCACTTGCTCCATCAGCACCTATTATATATTTGGATTTTAGTGTTTTATTTGATAGTTTTAATTTAAAATAATCTTTTTCTTTTTTTATTTCTAATACTCTATCATTTATTTTTTCTATTGTTTCATTTATTAAACCATATAGATATTTATCAAACTTACTTCTATCCATATTTAAGTAATATCTTTGATAGTATCTAGTTATTTTAGTATTTAAGTCTAATACTTTAACGCTAAATATTTGTGGACTTACTAGTATATCTTTTGGTAAAGTTAAGTCAAACATAGCTAAACATTTTTGGGCATCTGGTGATAATAATCCTCCACAGGGTTTATGGTTTTTACTTTCAAAGTTTATTATTGCCACTTTTTTATATTTAGTACTTATACATCTTGCAAAAGTAGATGCTGCTGGACCATTACCAATTATTACTATATCATACATAACTTCACCGCCTAATAATCTATATTATAGCATCTAATCTTTTATAAATCTATATTTACCTATTATTGGAAGAAGTATACTTTTACCATTAGCGGTATTAACTACACTAACTAACATTAGAACTACTATAAATAAATAACTTATAAAATTAGTTAAACTTATAAATAAAGGAGTATAACCTATTATACTTACAAATATTCCATTTAATAAACTTAATACTATAAATATAAATATTTCTATTAAGAACAAGTTAAATCCTTGATTTATATGAAATAACATATATTTAGATTTCCTATGCATATTAAAGAATACTGGTATTATAAATAGAAAACCTATATATGATATTACTGCATATTTCATTAGTTCTTCTATATCTTCTTTAAATACTTTTGTTAAATCTTTTACTTTTAAATACTTATATATTTTTTTCATATTTAGTCCTTTCGCTCTATTTAATTTTATGTTCTTAAAGATTATATATGATTAGACTAGATGTATGATAAAATATTATTAGGCGAATAATATAATTGATAGTAAAGAATGGATTTTATTTAAGAATTATGTTGTAGTTTCATTTGATTATGATAGTTTAATTCATAAAGATTATTATTATTTAAATAATGATTTAGCACATGAACTTAAAGTTAATAATAGGTGTTTATATTATTACGCTGGTAATTTAACTAAAGAAGAACTTGTATATTTTATAGATAATGTTAATTTGAACTTTAATAATGTGTTGAAAGATATTGTAGAAATTAATTAAAAATGCTATAATATTTTTGTTATGCAGAGATGGCGGAATTGGTAGACGCACTGGACTCAAAATCCAGCGGTAGCAATATCATGAGGGTTCGAGCCCCTTTCTCTGTACCAATATGTTTATAGGCACTTAGTAGTGCTTTTTTTATATTTAAAAACTACTATTACATTTTTATAGTAGTTTCATTTTCTATTTTTCCTATTTTTTCTAAAAAATTATTTAAGAATGTTAATTCATCTATTTGTGATTTTGCTTCTTCAATATATTTTTTTCTAACTTCATATATCATATCTAACATATTAAAAACTTTTCCATATTTAGAAGATACTACATGCATTAGTTTTTCTTTGCTTACTTTTTTATTTTTAAATGTATGTATGTTCCATTTATCCATTTTTGTAGATTCAAAGTCTAAGTATGGTCCATACATTTCTCTAAATCCTTTTGAAAAATATAGTATTCCATCAGGAACACATCTATTTTTTACTTCGTCTATATCATCATAGCTAAAATCTATACCTTCTTCTAAGTCTAATACATAATATTCAAAAGTTGTAGTCATTTCGAGAAACTTATTTTGTGCTTTTTCAATTATACCTTCTGTATATATTTTTCCGTTTTCAAAATCACTTTTGAAAGCTGCTGCTTTTTCTTTTGTCCAATCTTTATAATGCTTTCCAACATATTTTTCCCATAATAAAAACTATAGATTTTAACTATAGTTTTAAATTATTCTTCATCTTTAGTAGTTTTAATAGCTTCTTTTCCTTTGTAGAAACCACATTTTTTACATGCTCTATGAGGTACTAAAGTAGCACCACAATTACTACAAGTACTGATAGTTGGAGCATCTTTTTTTAAGTGAGTTCTTCTTTGTCTTTTAGCAGTTTTACTAATTCTTCTAAAAGGTAATGCACCAAATAATGTAATATCTAACTTCATTTTTATTCCTCCACTTCTTGATAAAATATTTAATTCTATTTCGTTTGACTGATATATTCTCTCACAAAATACTTAAAATATCAAGTATTTTTTTGTGTTTTATTTATTTCTGTTTCATTTTTAAAGTCATTTCATCGTTTTTCTTCTTGTTTTTTATTATTTCACTTAGACTTAATGCTCCACATAGTGCACTTACTCCTAGCATTCCATAAGCTACTAAATCTGTTTTATCTCCTGTTTTTGGAGTATCTGGATAATTCTTTTTTAGTTCTTTTGGTATTGTAGCATTTACTACTGCTTTATATGCTTTTACTTTTGCTGTTTCTTGCACAGTCTGATATTTTTTAGTTTCAATGTCTTCATCTAGAACATATTCTATATTTGCAGTTTTTGATATAGTTTTACCAGTTACTCTATAAGTAATTGTTTTTTGTTCTACTGTTCCTTTTACACTAAATGTATTTCCATAATTAATAACATATTCGTCTACTGCATATTTTGTTTCAACATTAGATTTTTTAGTAAGAAGTGCATTTAATGTGTAACTTCCTATTTCACTCTTTGTATAATTTATTCCTTTTATTTCATCAGTATTTAAATATACTTTTATTCCTTCATCATCTTTAGTAAATGTGTATGGACTTAATTCTTCATCTTTTGGATAATCTCCATATCCATATAAGAAATGGAATGTATATTCTTCTTCATTATGATTTCTTATGTATTCTTCAGCAATATTACTTTTTTCATTATCACTTTTTTCTTCACTTGTCCATATAACTAGTAGTCCATTTGATTGTTTAAATACTATATAGTCTACATTTTCATCAAATGTTACTTGATTATCTACATTTATACTTGTTTCTTTTGATACTTTATTTTCAGTGATTTCTGATGAAGTTATTTCGTATCCCTCTTTTACTAGGTCATCTAATGCTTTTTGAGCTTCTTCTTTCGTACTAAAGATTTGGTTATCTATTTGTCTTGTTTCTTCACTAGTACCAGAGTTTATTTCTCTAATTGAGCCTGCTATTTCATAAGAGTTATATGTTGTTCCAAATGCTGTATCTATATATATTTTAGATATTTCTTTTGCTTTAGCTTCTGCTTCTTCTTTTGTATCAAAAGTGTATGAGTTTCTTAAATAATTTGTATCTTTTGATATATCTCTTTTTATTTCTATTTGTAAGTTTGTGTTTTCGTATGCTTTATTTAAGGCATCATATGCTTTTACAAATTCATCTTTATTATCATACATTTGACTTATTTGTACGTCTTTTCTTGTTAGCGATTCATCTATTTTATATTCTACTGTTACTCCATCTTTTTTTAGACTTTCGATGTATTCTTTTGCTTCCTTCATTGAGTCAAATGTTTTACCGAACTCTTTTATGTCTTCTTTATTTCCTATGTTGTTTTCTCTTATTGTTACTGTAATTTTCTTATCATGATTGTCTACTTCAAGTTCTTTCTTTTTACTTTCTGCTTCTTCTTTACTTTTTGTAGTAAATATTCCTTTTTTAGTTTCTTTTGAAGTTCCAGTTAATACTTCAATTATATTTCCTGTGTACTTTTCTACTTCTGTTTCTATAATTGCACTTGTTACATTTGTAAAACCTGATGTAGTATATTCTCTTATCTTAAGTAGTTTTGCTATATTAGCATCATCGTAGTTATCAAATAATCCTTCATATCTTATGTTTTGGTCTTTTATAGTTTGTTTTGCAAACGATTGTACATTTGCTTTGTTTCTTAGTACGTCTGCATTCATCATTATGCTTCTATTGTATGAGTCATCAATTTTTGTATCGTCTTTTGCTGCCCCTAATCCTGTTAGGGATAAGTTAAGTGCTAGTAATAGAGCACTTACTCTTCTTTTCACTTCATTATTCATTATAAATAAACACCTCCATTATTATAATAAATATTTACTCACAACAAGCAGAGTTTATTCCACTGCTTGCGGCTACACATTCTTTTTTTGATGTTAGCAAGCAAGTATCTACATATCTATCTGATGTTTTATCTTTTATATATATTTTTACCATGTAACTACCTGGAATTGTTTCTTTTGTAATTGGATTTTTTATGTTACTTTTTATAAATCCTTTACTTGAAAGTTCACTTACTGTTACATATGTTTCTTCATTTTTTGTAAAGTCTACTCTCCAGTCTTCATTTAAATCTATGTATAGTTTAGCCGCCCTTTGTATATCTTTATATATTATTTGTAGTTTTTCATTGTTGTTATCTTCTTGTACTTTTGAAAATAATACTGATGTGCTGGCTCCTATAGTGGCTACAATTATTATTACGGCCAATAATTCAATTAATGTAAATCCTTTATTCATTAGTCACCTGCTTTTAATTCAAATGGATTTGTATCTGTTCCGTCTCCTGCTCCAGTTAGTTTAACATTTGATTTTAAATATACTACTGGTCTTATTGTTTTTGGAACTAAGTTTCCTGCTGCTTCTGCTAATTTTCCTGTTAAGTCTACAAATAGTATATTGTTTGCAATTGTAGCTGATGATAGGAGCCACTGTGCTTTTAGTGTTTCATGTAAGTAGTTATTGTTTTTCCATGCTACTGTATTATTTTTTTCTCCTGATGTATATGAAGTTACACTTGCATACATATAGTCACTTGGTGACATTAATCCAACTGTTCCATTCCATGTTGCTTTTACTCCATGTGATACAGTTGTTCCTCTTTCTTCACTATATGTTGCTTTTATATCATTTCCAAGTGTAACATTTGATAAGTACCATTTAGCTGGTTCTATTAAACTTTTTGCTTCGCTTGTAAGTCCAGTACTTGTATAATCACATGTTGTAACTGCTGATAATGTACTACATGCACTAGAAGAAGTTCCTTTTGCCCTATTATAGTATGGTCCTTCATTTAATAGTTTCATTATACTTGAAGTTGTATAATCATTTATGCTTGAAGCATTATTATTCCATACAAGTGCATCTAACATATCATTTCTTATTATTTTCATTCTGTATTCTTTAGTGTATCCGCTTGACGTTGGTGTTTCTACTTCAAATACTCCGATTATTCTCCATAGTTCATTATTAAACTTAACATAGTTATGTGGTGCTATTCCTTGATATCTGTATTCTATAGTATTATAGTTTTGGTTACCTGTAGATTCTTTTACTATAGCGTTCATTGCGTATAGTGAGTAATTTGTTTTCATACATGTACTTGCTTCACTATCAGTACATAATTTAGTTCTATAATTACTTGGTAAATATTCTCCGCTTGCGCTTATATCAGCTACAAAATATGTCTTTTGTACATCATTTGGTGTTTTATTATCAAGCCATGTCCATAAACAATATGTATTACTTGTTCCTTGTAATAATAATTGATTTGATAATATTTCATTATCTGTTAAACTTCCATAAGAACTTATAATTACATTATCTCTATTTATAACTCCATTATCACATTTAGATATTCCTACTTGTAAGTTATTTGCGTATACTTCACTTAGTTTTGTATATTCTTCATAAGAAGAACTTGGAGTAAATGAATCATCATCTGTAAGCATTATTTTTATATACATATCTAGTGTTCCTGTATTTTTAATATTAAATATATATGGTTCCGTTTGTAATGCTTCGCTTGTAGTTTGATATGGATATATGCTTGCTGGAGTACTTACACCATCTACTGTTTCAAATCCTATTTTTTGACCATAATTTGATATACTTGAATCACATGTAGTATCAGTACAGAACTTAAAGTCTAAATCTCCCATAGTTATTACATTACTTTCTTTGCTTTCATCAACAGTTAAGAATGATGAATATGACACACCAATAAACATTAATAGTATTAATATTAATGATATTACAAGTGATATTACTTCCCTTTTTATAATTTTATCTATTTGCATAACATATTACCCTTCCATCATATATATTTTATAATATTTAAGTGTTCTATGCAAGATATAAAAGAAAATAAACTAGATTTTCTAGTCTATTTACAACTGTCTTCTTCTACTGATCTATCTTTATTCCAGAATGGTCCAAACTCTATAGCATTAAAACAATCTCTTTTATAACGATATACTTTATATCCTAGTCCTAAACACCACGATACCTCTCCATCACTATATTCTGTAGTACCTTTATCAATACAAAATCTTGCTTCTTCTTTATTATTAACTTTAAAGAAATCCATTAATACAATAACCATCCATGCTAGTAGTATTAACCAAAGTAAAATATTTATTATTTTACCAAAAACATTTTTCTTTCTTTTATTTTCTTCCATCTTTTCCTCCTAATATAATTAAATTATATAATTTATTTTAAAATTAGTCTATAAAATATTTATCATTTAGTTCACTTAATATATGAATACTTTCTATATTTAAACTATCTATATTATAGTTAAACTCATATGTGCTTTTTTTATTTCTTTTTTCTTCTATTTCATTATAAATATTAAGTGGTATTTTATTTATATATTCTTCCCCTAATACTCTTAATACTTCATATACTTCACTATATATTTCTTGCATTGTTCATTTCTCTTTCTTTTTCTTTTATTTCTTCAAGCACTCTTCTATTTCTTTCTTCTAATTCTTTTCTTTTAGCATCTAGTTTTCTTCTAAACTCAGCAATTACTTCATATTCTTTTGTAGTTTCTATCATTTCTTCAAGTAATCTTTCTTTTTTTAATAAAGAAAATAAATCTAATAGTTTTTCATATGATTCATATGCTACATTTTCATATTGTTTACTTATGTTAAATGATAATCTACTTGTATCAAGTCCTATTTGTGGTGAAGTAGAAAGTCTTACTCTATCTAGTTTATCTGCATCTTTAAATAAACTTAAGAACTTTTTATATCTTGCTTTCTTACTTATATGTAGATTATCTATATCTATACTATTTTGTTTATTATTTAAAGAGTGTTCTTTTATTACAAAATATATTAATTCTTTTTCTTCTTCATCAAAATCATTTAATTCGTTTGTCTTTGATAATATAAATGCACTTCTTTCTCCATGAGAATCATCTACTGCATCATTTATTCTTCCAATGTCATGATATTTAGCTATTGTAAGTAATATTTGTGCATCTCTTCTATTAAAACTTTTTAATCTATTTGTAAGCAATAATACATTAAAAGCTACTCTTCTTGTATGATTTACTCCATGAAGAGGACTTTTATATTGATGTTTATCATCTAATATATCATCATCTATATCAAGCATATAATTTATTAACCCTTTTCTTTCAAAATCAGAAATTACATTTAATAATGTATCTTTAAAATAAGTATTTGGTTTATATGATTCTTTTTCAAATAATGCTTTCTTAGTACTTTTTACCGATACTAGCATATCATACATATCACTTAGTGGTACATCATAAGATTTTTTAAACATTTTATGTTTTTCAGTAGATAAGTATCCATATATATTATGTAGTCTTTCTAGTTCATTTAAATCATCTATTTCACTTATATGGTCTATTACATGAATTAAATCATTAAGTCTACTTCTATTTGTTAATCTGCATGTATTATAATCTACAAGAGTACCTACTGCAAGTCCTTTACTTCTTGCATATATATTTCTTAAATCAAAGCCATCAAGAACATCTAATAAAGATATTTCAGTAATACTAGAGTAATCATTAGTACTTAAATTATCTAGTCCATTTCCGCCTATGTAAACATTATCTTCGTTTGAAAAAAATGAATAATAATTTGTTATAGATTCTTTTATTCTATCTGAAAGTCTTTTAGGCTTAAAACCAGCATAACTAAAATATAAATCTTTAATATTACTTATTTTTATTAAAGCTACTGATGGTCTTTTACTTATATATTCTTTTAATACCTCTTCTCCTAGTGATAGAGCTTCTTTATATTCTTTTGATTCTTCGCTTATATATTTATCTTTTAGTTTTCTTTTTAATACTCTTAAATAATAATCATATTTACTTTCACCTACTATAAATGGAAGAGGAGTACTATATTCTTGAAATAATGGACCCATATATAATCTTTCTGGTGAACCATTTAATGCATAATAAAATGTTTTAGTACCTGGGGAAGTTATGTATAATCTTTCTTCCTCTTCTTTATCTATTCCACTTAAGAATGGACTTAGTTTTGTTAATTCTTCTAGTTTATTTAAAAGTAATCTTTTTCTTTTGATTTTATCTCTTTCTTCTTGTGTTAAACTACTTGTGTAAGATAAACCATATTTAGATATAATATCTCTTTTATTTCCATTAAATGAATGAGTCATGTATCCATGTGATAATATGTAATCAAGTGCTTCTTTAGAATTCATACTTTCGGATGAATATTTAACTTTTTCTAAAAGACTTTCTATCTCAGGGTATGTGTAAGAAGTATTATTATCATTTGTTATAAGATAATATTTAAGTACATTACCAAGTCTATATTCAAATAAAGACATATCAAAATCATCATCTTTAAATAGACTTTCTATAAACTTTTTATTATTTAATACTTTATTTAATATATCAGTTATACTCATACTACCCTCTATTAATAATTATAGATTATATTAAGTATTTTTACAAGATAAAAGCCAGATTAGACTGGCATTTTATAAAACTATAGCTATTAAATTATTACTTCCTTTGTTAACCATTTTAGTTACTGTTTGTGACAATTTATATTTTGCTGAATCCGGTAAAAGTGATAGTTTTGCTTGTATACCTTCTTGTACTATAGTATCAAGACTTCTTCCAAATATTTCACTTTTCCATATATCTTCTGGTGATTTATTATCTCCTACTAGATTATTTATTAACTCTTTACTTTGAAGTTCACTACCTATTATTGGTTCAAAACTAGAGTCTACATCTACTTTAATTAAATGAATACTTGATGCGGTTGCTTTTAATTTAACACCGTATCTTCCAGCTTGTTTTATTATTTCTGGTTTATCAAGTTTCATATCAGTTACACGAGGTAATACTATACCATAGCCTGTTTGGTATACTTGTTTTAATGCACTCTTTAAACTATCATATTCACTCTTACCTTCACTATAATCTTGGAATATTCTAATTAAATCACCTTTAGTATTAATAGATTCACCAACTAGATTTTTAAGTATTTCTTCATACAAATCATCATTTGCTTCAAGTGTAATAGTAACTTCACTATCAGCAGTATTAAGTCCTGAAATATATGCTTTTGTTATTTTATCATTATCAGTTATATTAAGATTTATTTTCTCTACATCTCTTAATTTATCTACATCAACTATAGATTCTTTCATTTTATTAATAAACTCTTGTTTTAATGGATGATTTGATTTTAATGCACTTACCCAATCTGGAATATTAAACTCTATATGTTCAACTGGGAACTCATATAATGCTTCTTTTAATACATTTACTATATCATCTTCACTCATTCTTTCTACTGATAATGGAATTACTGGTACATTATATTTTTCTTTTATTTGATTACATATGTTATTTGTTGTTGTGTTTTCTGGATGAGTAGTGTTCATTATAACTATAAATGGTTTGTTTATTGTTTTAAGTTCACCAATTACTTTATCTTCTGCATTTATATAGTTACTTCTTGGTAGTTCTCCTATGCTTCCATCTGTAGTTATAACTATTCCTATGGTTGCATGGTCTTTGATTACTTTTTCTGTTCCAAGGCTTGCCGCTTCACTAAATGGCATTTCTGTTTCAAACCATGGAGTTTTTACCATACGAGGATTACCCATTTCATCTTCGTATCCAAGTGCTTCTGGTGTTACATAACCTACACAATCAACTAATTTAATGTTTACTTTCATGTTTTCAACATCAATATTAGCACCTGATGATGGAACAAACTTAGGCTCTGTTGTCATTATTTGTTTACCAGCTGCAGTTTGTGGTATCTCATCCATACATTTCTTTTTTTCATATTCATCTGTTATATTAGGAAGAATTAACGTTTCGATACACTTTTTAATAAATGTACTTTTACCTGTTCTAACAGCTCCTACTACTCCTAAATATATTTCTCCACCACTTTTTTTACTTAAACTTTTTATTATCTCATTCTTATCCATAAATCCCTCTTTCTATCTAATAAAGACTATGCATGGTTTAAAATAATATTCCTGGTTATTTTATTTTGGAATGTTATGTAGAAAAAGAGTTTTATTGAAGAGATTTATTTGATTGTGAAAGGATTAGAAATGGTGAGGTCTCTTCCTATGTACTTTACGCTGGAATCAAGATATATAGACTGGAGCAAGAGACCGGAACTGTTATTCGCATTGCTATAGCGCACACTACCGTAGTCGTACACATACATCGTGCTGCTCGAATAGATGGAACTAGGTGACATGGTCCAAAACCAATTGTTTGTATCTAATAACCAGTTAGTACTTTTACAAGTTTAACTTCTATAGTCTTTGCTTGAATCAGAACTATACGCAGCATTTCCAAGATACCATTTTGTGCTGCTTATCTGATTTTTTGCATTCCATGCTGCTTTTCCGATACTATCCATTACTATTTTGACTTTATATTCTTTTGTGTATCCACTTCCGTTTGGCGTTTCTACTTCAAATACACCTATTATTCTCCATACTCCAGTTTCATTATTAAATGTTATATGTTTTTTTCTTGATATCTATGTTCTGTTGTTTCATAATTTTGATTTCCTGTTGCCGACTTTTCTATCTTAGTTAGTCCTAGCGCTTGATAATTATTAATTAAATATTGTGCTAAAGTTTCCGTCTTTTCTTTAAAATACAAACTGCATTTTGCTTGCTTATCACCATCAACTAATATTTTTCTCGTGTTGGTATTGTATTCTACTGCAGCATCGTTATTACATGTATAACTAACAAGATTATATTTTTTTGTACTATCAAGTTCATCTACTCTTGTATTGTCTATATAAAGTGATGTTGTTTCATAGTCATAATGTAAATAATTTGTATCTATTTCTGTGTATGTATCTAATACTTTTACTTCCTCTACTTCATTAAATGAATATCCTCCGAATACCATAAGTGATAATGTTTGCTTTTCATTGCTTTTATTTTTAATTGTAAGTGATATTGTTCTTTTAGTAAGTATTCCACCTAATGATGGTTCTAAACAATCACTTGCATATCTAACTTCTAGGTTAGCGTTATTTAAATAAGCCAATTTGTAATTTGTACTTAACTTCTATAACTTTCACTATTTATAGTAAACTTTGCATAACTTAATGCAAGTAACGGACAAAGTCCAATAAGTACTAAAACTATAAAAATATTTTTCTTTATATAATATATTATATTTTCTCTTACACTCATTTGATATACCTTCTTATACTAGAATTATATCATAGGGTACCCCTCCTCTCGTCAACTATCAAGAGTTTGTTTTTTTAAAAGTGGTTCAAATTTTTGTAAATTATTTTATACAAAAAAAGCAAACGTTTTGCTTGCTTTTAAAATTCTTTATTTTTATCTTTTTTGATATCTTCAAGAACTAGTCTTCTTTTTCCACTATTGTATGCATTCTTTGAATCACATATAAATGCTACTTCACTTCTTATGTAGTTTAATCTTCTTTCATATTCATCATACCAATTTTGAATTGATTTGTATAAATGCAGTGTACCTAGTATTTCACATAAATCTGTTACTTCTTCTAGTGCACTATAATATATTTTTCCTCTTTCGATAGTGTCCATATCAAACTCAAATATTTCTTCACCTGTTAGAAAATCATATAATCTACCATTTTCCATATATGCATACATATTAGTTTTATAATAATATTCATCACATTCTGTATCTAAACCATCTATTCTTATTTTATTTATTGAGTTGTATCCTACTACTCCTGTGTAACCTACTTTATAATATTTTTTCATTCCTTCTCCTTTATATTACTATTATATTTAATTATATATATTAATTAACAAGATTTTTTCTCTAATATAAGTCTTATCAAATCATCTTTTGCTTTTGTTTCTTCTTCTGTTTCTTTTCTTTCATAATATTTTTTTATTGCTACTTTATCTTCTGTAATTTCTGCTAGTGTTTCTACATGCAATCTTTCTTCTACTTTTCCTAATAAGTGCATTATTTTTCTTAATGCTTTTTTGCAAGAACAATTTTCTAAAGAAGAATATGCTAGTGCTTCTTCATCTTTATAAGAAGCTGTTTCTGGAACTAGTGGTATATCTGTAATTATATCTCTTAGAATACCTTTTCTCATATATGCGTAAGTTTTGTATTCTCCGTCATTAGAAGCTTTTCTAAAAGTTACCTCATAAGTTTCAAAGTCATCACATTCTTCTTTAGCATTTAAAGTTTTGAAATGATTATCTAAAAACACTTTATCTTGTACTCTTTTACTTGGTGAGTCTTCTACTTGTTCAAGTGCTATTATAAACTTTTTATATTTTATTTCATCTAGTCTTTCAGTTTTTAATTGTTTTACAACTTCACTAGCACTTATTTTAGCAAAAATATACCTGGTATCTATTTCATATACTCCTTTAACTCCTTCGTAAGTTATTACTTTACCAGTATGTATCTCTCTCATGGTTTTGCCATCAAAATACCCAATCGTTCTAATAGCCTCTGGCATACCATAATCACCAGTTTTGATAGACAAGCTAAAGTACTTTGTTTCTGTCCAATTCTCCATAAATATTTTCCCCCTTAAGTAATGGCTATTATATCACTTTTAACTTTATAAGTAAAGAAAAAATTAAAGAACTAGTAATCTTTAATTTTCTTTATAGTTTGATGTATAGAGTTCTTTATCTTCATCTGTTTCTTTTTCTATTTTTATTTCTGGTAAATCATTTTTACTTGAAAGTCCGAAATAATCTAAGAACTCATTTGTTGTTTTATATAAATTAGGTTTACCTATCGCATCACTTTTACCACATACTTTAATAAGTCCTCTTGCCATTAATCTTCTCATTATTTGAATAGAACTTACTCCTCTTATATTATCTACATCTCTTGTAGTAATAGGCTCATTATATGCTATTACTGCTAGTACTTCTAAAGATGCATTTGATAAAGTTTGATTTTTAGAATCACTAACTAGTTTTTCATAATAATCTTTATGTTCTTCTTTAGTTGTTAATTTAAAAGAATTACCTAAAAATGATATTCTAAGTCCTCTTTCTTTACTTTCATAATCTTTTCTTAAACTAAGCAATAATTCTTTTGTTTCTTCATCACTTATATTTAATATCTTACTTATTTCTCCTAGAGATATTCCTTCATCTCCTACTACAAATAAGATTCCTTCTAATACTGCTTTTAATTCCATGTTAATCAACTCTTTCTAAGTATATATCTGTAAAATTGTTATCTTGTTTTATATTTATTTCTCTTGCTTTAGCCATTTCTAGTACTGATAAGAATGTTACTACTACATATGGTTTATCAAATCTATCAAATAGTTCTGTAAATACTACTCTTTTATTAGTAGTAAGCATATTTCTTATAGTTATTATTCTATCTTTTACTGATAATTCTTTTTTTGTTATTTTTGTATTTACTGGTTTGTTATATCTTTGTCTTTCAAGTAATTTTTCAAATGCATTTAGTAAATCTTCTACGTTTACACTTCCATCATTTTCTAGTTTATATGATTTAAAATTGTTTAGTGCTTCTGGTGCTTTTGTGTAATAATTGTTTCTTTTTTCTTCTAGTTTTCTAAATACTTCTGTGTTTTCTTTATATTTTTTATATTCATATAATCTTCTTTTTAATTCTTCTTCTGCATCAATATCTTCTTCTTTTTCTTCTTCATCTTTACGTGGAAGTAATTTTTTACTTTTGATTTCTATAAGTTCTGATGCTAGTACTAGGTATTCACTTGAAACATCTAGATTTAAGTCTTGAGATTTTGATATAAAGTCTAAATATTCTTTAGTTATTAAAGATATTTCTATATCAAATATTTCCATCTTATTCTTTTTTATTAGATGAAGGAGTAAATCAAGAGGTCCCTCAAAATCCCCTATTGTCATATTGTTCATTATTTACATGTCCATCCTTTGTTTGTTAAATCATTTTTAATGTAATAATAATTTGTACTTATATTATAAAGTGGTTTATATGTATCTTTTACTGTAGTTAAATCTATGGCGTAACTTATAGAGTTTTCTTCATAATTAGAGTTTATGTTGTATGTATCTAAATTGGTTTTTATATTTTTAATGTCTTCAATATATTTATTTACTTCGATTGTTTTAACTTTATATTCTAATGTGTTTTCTATTAGATATGTTTTTAGGTCATAGAAGTCAAAGTTAAATGTATCTTTATATGTCATAGTCATGTTATCGTTATTTATTACTTTAGTACATGCAAGGGTGTTATTTGTTATTTCGGTTCTTGTGTTTATTTTAGCATAGTATGCATTTTTAGATATATAGTTATCTAGTTTTATTGTGTATACGCTTATAATACTATCTTCTAGTTCTTCTTCTGGTGTAAACTTTATTATATCTATTAGTTCTTCATTTGAATTATATAGTTCTATATAGATATTTAATTTACTTACGTTTGTTATATTTTTTGATGGCATATAATTTAATAATATAGAGTCTGTTGATATTCTAAAGTTATAGAACTTTATATTATTACTAGTCATGTAGTTATCTTTATCATTTATTTTTATATAGCCATTTACTAAATTAGAACTTACTGTATTATTTTTGCCTATGTTTAATTCTCCGTTTGTTACGAAGTTTATGATTTTATCAGAGAATAATACACATATTGCGATTAGAAATAGTACTATAAAAAATGGAGTGTTACTGTTTTGTTTTTTGCTTGTGTTTATTTCATTTATTATAGGTGTTATGACTATTTCTTGCTCTGGTGGTTGAGCTTGCGCTACATTGTTGTTAGTAGGTGCATTATTTACAGGGGTTTGATTTACATTAACATTTGCATTAGGACTCACATTAGTATTTGCAGCTGTATTTTGATTTTGATTTGAAGTTTGTGCGCTGCTTTGACCTACTATATTAGAGTTTACACCCACGTTAACATTTGTATTATTATCATTATTATTCATATTATCCCTTATCCTTTTCATACTAATTATATCAAAACATCTGAAAAAAGTATATTATTTAAAATATATTTGTAATAAAGTATGATGCTAACCATAAGGTTTTAAGGTTTTCAACCGTAAGACTTTAAAATTCTACTACATTATTTACTATTAATCTATATGCATCATTTTCTTTTTCTACTCTTACTATAAACTTATATATTTTATTTTCTTCTATATATACTCTTTTGAATATAGCTGGGAATACAATCGCTTCTATAGTCATATACTCATCACTTAATGTTAAGAAACTCATTTTTTCACCTTTTTTAGTATTAATGGTTTTTATATTTTCAACTAAAAGAGCACAAGGAACTATTTTATTATAATTATTTTTTATATCTTTTAAAGTAACTAATCCATATCTATTAATCATAGTGACTGGATGATTAGATAAATAAAATCCATAATTTTTAATTTCTAATTCACATAATTCTTTTTTATTATACTCATCACACTTTTCTAAAATAGGTTTTGTTACAAATGTTTCTCCTAGATCATTACATAAATTAATATAATTTATTATTATTTCAAAGTTATTTATTATTTCTTTTTTATTTATATTAAATATATCAAATGCTCCTGATTCTACTAGTGATATAATTACTCTTTTATTAACACTACCTTTATAGCATCTTTTTAAGAAATCATAAAAGTCTTTAAATAGTCCGTTTTCATTTCTTTCATTTATTATTTCTTCACTTACATTAGATGCGATATTTTTTATTAGTGAAAATGGCATTATTATACTATTATTATCTATGTAAAAGTCTTTTTTTGATATATTAATATTTATTGGTTTGATATTTATTTTATATGTTTTACATTCAAGTAAATATTCTTTTATTTTATCACTTGATTTATTCATATTAAGTAAGTATGTCATGAAATATAAAGGATAGTGAGCTTTTAAATAAGCCATTTGGTATGCAATTAGTGTATAAACTACTGAGTGTGATTTATTAAAGCCATAGCCTGCGAATAATACTACATTATCATATATTTTATTTGCTATATCTTTAGAATATCCTTTTTTATCTAAAGCTTCTACAAACTTATTTCTTTCACTTTCAATAACATCTACTTTCTTTTTAGACATAGCTCTTCTTATAATATCTGCATTTGCATATGTATATCCAGCTAGACGTCTTAATATTTCTAGAACCTCTTCTTGATATATTATTATTCCATAAGTACTTTCAAGTATATCTTTTAATTCTGGTACATCATATTTAATATTATATTTATTTTTTCTATTTGCTATATATATATCTATATTTTTCATAGTACTTGGTCTATATAAAGCAATAGCGTCTATTAATGTATTAAAATCATTTGGTTTTAGTTTTCTTAAGAAGTTAATCATTCCACTACTTTCAAATTGAAATATACCGCTTGTATTAGCATTCTCAAATAAAGATAGTGTTCTTTTATCATCTAGTGGTATTTTATTTAGATTTATAGTTATATTTTTATCTTCTTTTATTTTATTTACTATATTAAATATTGTATTTAGATTCTTTATACTTAAGAAATCCATTTTTAATAGACCTAGTTCTTCAATATATTGCATACTGTAGCCTGTTAGTATATTATTATCTCTTTTATAAAGTGGCATTATATTTGATAAGTTTTCATTACTTATTACTACTCCTGCGGCATGAATAGATGTATTTCTTTTAAGGCCACATAGTTTATTACTTATTTTAAATAATCTTTTTAAGTCATCATATCTATTTATGTATGTTATAAAGTCTTTATTATTTTTAAGTTCTTCTAGTGTTTCTTCTGTTTTTATTAGTTTACATAGTCTATCTATTTTTGATGGCTCTATTTCGAGGGTTTTTCCTACATCTCTTAATACTTGTTTTGGAAGCATTGTATCGAAAGCAATAATGTTACCTACATTCATTTTTCCATATCTATTTTTAACATATTCTATTACTTCATCTCTTCTTTGATTATCAAAGTCTACATCTATATCAGGCATAGTTATTCTTCCTGGATTTAAAAATCTTTCGAATATTAATCCATATTTTAAAGGGTCTATTTCTGTTATTCCAAGAGTATAACTTACAAGGCAACCTGCTGCGCTTCCCCTACCTGGGCCTACCATAATATTATTCTTTTTAGCATATAATACATAATCATATACTATTAAGAAATAATCTGTAAAATTCATACTTTCAATTACACTTAATTCATAATTTAATCTTGTTTTATATTCATTTGGAACAACATTATTAAGTCTTTTATATAATCCTTTTATACTAAGTGCTCTTAAATATTCTTTAGAGTCTTCTCTATATACTGGGATATGTTTTTGTGATTTATCTATTTCTATATTTATAAGACTTATAAAATCTATTGTAGTTTTAGTATCTATTTCATCTATATTATTTAAATAGTGATTATTATATTTTGGTATGTCTTCATTAAATATTTCTTTATTTTTGATTGCGTATAAATATCTTAAATATTCGTTATCTTCTTCATTTAAACATAATATTTCTTTATTAAATAAAATGTTATTCGTTAGAGATAATGCTTTTTCTCTTTCTTCTTTGTTTGCATAACCTATATACACTTCTTTAAATAATTTATTTATTTCTTCATAATTATCTATTTTAGATACTGCTATAATATCATTATATTTTGATATTTCTTCTAAACTAATAGAACTTATATTCTTTTTTGATACTATGTTACATAAACTAATATAACCATTATAGTTTTTAGCATATAGACAAATATTATATTCTTTTATTTCTGCCGCGATTAACATTTTAATGTTATTCTTTTTTGATAAATCATATAATTCCATACATGAAAACATATTACTATCAGTTACTGCGAAAGCAGGAATGTTTTTTTCTATAAGAAAACTAATTAAATCATTTGATTTAATTAAGCTACTTAATAGTTCATAATTAGTTTTAATGTTAAGTGGTATATAATTCATTATTTATTATCTTTTAGTCTCCTTATTAATTCACTATATTTAAAACTATTTTCAAGATACATATTATCTATATTTGAATATGTTACATTTTCTACTGATTCATATAGATTAAAAGTTGTTTCTTCTGAAAATACTTCTTCTATTTTATTTAGTGGTATATCATATACTTCTTCTGCTAGTATGTATAGTAAGAATAATACTTCTAAATCTTCTTTGTTAAAGAATAATATATCACCTAAATATTTTAAATATTTATATTCTATGTTGTCTATTAAATATTTAATTTTATCATTTCTTATTACTTTAAAGTTTATATAATCATAGAATGCTTTAAACATATCTTCATTAGTTAATATTTCATAATATATTTTTATTAGATTTAAATTAGTATCTTTATCCATATAATCTTTTAGGTATACATCATAACCTATTATTTCGTTATATAAACTACTAGTATTAGTTTCTCTTAATTTTTCTATTTCATCTATACTTTTATATTGATATATAAAACCAGAAAGTGGTGTTTCTTCTATCTTTCTTATTAATTTTTGTGCTTCTTCTACTACAGCGTTATTAGACGCTAGAGTATGAGTAGAATTATCAAGTTTTTCAATTAATGTTTTTAAATCATCTTTATAACTTATATTACTTAAAATAATATTTTTAGGTTTTACACTTTCTTCTTTATATATTAATTCTTCATATGAAAAAGTAAGTCTTGATGCTAGTAAAACTACTAGATTTCCAATAGTAATAGCAAACTTATCATCTTTATTTGCGTGTACAACTATTATATTTAATAAGTCATCTATTAATTTGTCTATATCATTATTTTTATTTCTTTTTAAAACTTCCATATTATCCACCCTTATGTATATCTTATCACAAACATATATTATTTACAAAATAAAACTTTCATATTTTAAAAGAAAGGCTACATATAGTCTTTCTTAATTTTATCTAGTATTTCTAGTGCTTTAAGTGGTGTTGTTTCAAGTACATTTATTTCTTTTAAATATTCTCTTAATTCATCTTTATCATTATGTTCTTCAAAGTTTAATTGGTATTCTACTACTCTTCTAGTTTTGTTATTGTCTTTAGTTTCATATTCTTTTAATAATTCTTCTGCTCTTATTAATACTTCTTTTGGAAGATGAGCAAGTTTAGCAACATTAATACCATAACTTTTATCTACTGGGCCATCTAGTACTTTATGCAAGAATGTTATATCTCCGTTTTCTTCACTAATAGTGACATGTACATTTTTAATATCATTAAACTTATTTTCTAAATCAGTTAATTCATGATAGTGTGTTGAGAATAGTGTTTTACATTTTATATTTTTAGAAATATATTCTATTATAGAACCTGCTAAACTCATACCATCATAAGTACTCGTACCACGTCCTAGTTCATCAAATAATATTAAACTATTTTTAGTTGCATTTAATAGAGCATTACTTGATTCTTTCATTTCAACCATGAATGTACTTTCTCCACTAGTTAAATCATCACTAGCTCCGATTCTTGTGAATATTTTATCAAATATAGGCATATTGCATTCTTTAGCTGGTACATATGAACCTATTTGGTTTAATACTGCGATTATACCAAGTTGTCTCATATATGTAGATTTACCACTCATATTAGGACCTGTAATAATTAATATATTTGTTTTAGGATCCATAATTATATCATTTGAAATATATTCTTTATCAATAACACTTTCAACTACCGGATGTCTTCCACCTATTATATGTAAATTATTATCAGTATTAATAGTAGGCTTTATAAAATTGTTTTCTTCTGCTACTTTTGCAAATGTACTTATAACATCATAATAAGCTATTATGTTAGATACTTTTTGAAGTTTACTTGTATATTTTTTTATTTCTTCTTTTATGTTACAAAAAATATCATATTCTAAACTATTTATTTTTTCTTCTGCATTTAATATTAGGTTTTCTTTTTCTTTTAATAGAGGCGTTATAAATCTTTCACAGTTTGCTAGAGTTTGTTTTCTTTCATACATAAACTCATCTTTAACAAGTGATAGTTGTCCTTTAGATATTTCTATGTAGTAACCAAATATTTTATTATAACCTACTTTTAATGTTCTAATTCCTGTTCTATCTTTTTCTTCTTTTTCAAAGTTTGATATAAAGTTTTTACCACCACTTCTTATACTTCTTAATTCATCAAGTTCACTATTAAATCCATCTTTTATTATATTTCCTTCTTTAATAGTAAGAGGTGCATCTTCATTAATAGAACTTTCAAGTAAGTTATATAATTCATCAAATGTTTCAATAGTATTTTCACCTAGTTCTTTTAATATATTATTTATATCTGGTAAAAACTTAATACTATTTTTAAGCTGTAGTATATCTCTTGCGTTTAATGAACCACAAGCTACTTTACCTGATAATCTTTCTAAATCGTATATTCCATATAATAATTCTCTAAGTTCACTTTTAAGTAAAAACTCTGTTTTAAGTTTCTCTACTAAGTTTTGTCTTTTAATAATTTCATCTTTATCTTTAAGAGGACTTACTATAAAACTTTTAAGCATTCTACTACCCATAGCTGTTTTAGTTTTATCCATAAAGCCAAGCAAACTATGAGCTCTATCTTTATTTCTTATAGTTTCTACTAGTTCTAAGTTCCTTATACATTCTTTATCTAAATCTAAATATAATTTAGAATCTACATATATTACTTTTTGTAAATGAGATAAATCATTTTTTTGATTATCCATTATATAACTTAATAATAATTTAATGTTATTTATTAGTTTTTCATCTTTTATATCTTCAAATATTTCTTTATTGTTATAAGTTATTTCTTTTTTATATATAGATATATAAATATTATAATTGTTTTTTAATATGTTTTTAACTTCTTCATTAAATGTTTCATCTATTACTATTTCTTTTATATTTAGGTTTACTAAATGACTTATTAGTTTATCTATATCATGTGGTATATATTCAGTGTATACTTTACCTATTAGTACATCTATATATGAAAGGATATATGCATAACTTAGGTCTGTTATTCCTGCGATATAGTTAAAGTCTTTTTCATTTATTAGAGATGTATCTGTTATTGTTCCTTTACTTATTACTTTAATAACTTCTCTTTTTACTATGCCTTTAGTTTGTTTTGGATCTTCCATTTGTTCACAAATAGCGACCTTGTATCCTTTATCAATTAACTTATCTATATAAATATTCGCAGCGTGATGAGGTACTCCACACATAGGTATCTTTTCACTTAAGCCTGCTTGTTTTCCTGTTAAAGTTAACTCTAGTTCGTGACTTGCGGTTAGTGCATCTTCAAAAAACATTTCATAAAAGTCCCCTAACCTATAAAAAAGAATAGTATCTTCATACTCTTTCTTAGTAATCATATACTCTCTCATCATAGGGCTAACATCATTTAAATTAATCTCATTTCTTTCCATATGAATTATTATATTACTTTTTTTAGAAAAATCAAAATAATTTAATCTTATGTATTATTTTTATGGTAAAATTGTATTTATGAAAAAGAAAAATTATAAAATTGGTGTGTTTGATTCAGGTATTGGTGGGATTACTACTTTAAAAGAAATTAGAAAATTAATGCCAAATGAATCATTTATTTATTATTTAGATAATAAAAATATTCCTTATGGAAATAAGAGTGAAGAAGAACTTGATTTAATAACAGAAAACATTATAGAGTTTTTTCATAAGAAGAAAGTTAAAGCTATAGTGATAGCATGTAATACTGCCACTACTAGATGTGTTCATTATTTAAGAGATAAATATAAGGATGATATTATTGTTGGAACTGAGCCTGCGATAAAGGTTGCTTGTGATAAAGGTTATAAAAATACTTTGTTACTTGTTACCCCATTAACTGCTAAGAGTGATAGACTATTTGAACTTATTAATGATAATGCTAGAAGTGATCAGAATATTACTGCTATTCCATGTTTTGGCCTTGCTGATACGATTGAGAGTAAAAATAAAAACAAGATTAAACTTGCTGTATATAATCTTTTATATGAATATAAAATGTATGATTATGATTCAATAGTTCTTGGATGTACACATTATATTTATATTAAGAAATTATTAAAAGAATTATTTCCAAATGCTAAACAAATTGATGGAAATAAGGGAGTTAGCCGTGAACTTAAAAGAAAACTTACGGAAAATGATTTACTTACTGATAGAAAAACTAAAGGTACTGTAGAATACTTTAATTCTAAAGATTTGTAATAAAAGTAAATACTAAATCTATTATAAAAATAATACTTAATATTATAGTAATAGATTTTGGTATTTTTTTGATGTATTTTTCTATTTTAGAGTTTATGAATATTACTAGATAACTTACTAATCCCCACACTATGCTTACTTCGAGTGCTATGTATTTACCAAAAGAGAAATATAGATTTGAATAGTTCCAGTAATATCTATGAAATAATGTTTCAAGTAAGTTTCCACATATAAACTCAAGAGTTGTTAGTATAAGAGATGATATTATAGGAAGAAGAATATACCTTTTAGTTTTACTATATTTTTTAAGTTTATTATTTATACATAGTATTATGAGTACACCTATTCCATATATTGGTGTATATGGACCATATAAAAAGCCACTTTTAAATGTTCCTTCATTTATTAAGTTAAAGATACTTTCATATATAAAGCCAATTATACTATAAACAAAAAATATATTAATATTATACATATGATTAGTATGTGCATATTAATATATTTTATAATCTTTATTTTATGATGAATGGGTCAGATGTGGTTCCAGAACCACTCACATAATTTACATTAGTATCAAGATATACGGACTGACGCAAGCCGACGGAGCTATAAAACGTATGGTTGATGTGCACATCGCCCGGAAGCTGCACATACACCGCATGCTGTGAATCGTAAGAACTAGGCGACACGGCCCAATACCAAAAATTGGTATCTAATAACCAGTTAGTGCTCTTACACGTTTCACTTGCATAGCTTTTGCTTGAATCAGAATAGTTAAAGCCTTTCATCGTATCATCATTATAACACGCGCTACTTGCATACATATAGTCACTTGGATATATTAGTGCTACTTTTCCATCCCATGTTTGTTTATTTCCACTCCATACACTAGTACTTCTTTCTTGAGTATATATTTCTTTTGTATTTCCTACTCCAACATATGATGTAAATGTTACGTTCCCAAGGTACCACTTTGTACTACTTATCTGATTTTTTGCATTATCTGTTAAACCGTTGCTTTCATAATTACATATCGCTGTTTCACTTGTTGTAGTATCGTACCCAGTTGAACAAGCTAGTTGTGTATAGCCAGAGGTTCTATTATAATATGGCCCATTATTTAACATTGTCATTAATGTTGAGGTTGTCCAGTCATTGTTATAACCTGACGATGTTTTATAATCCCACGATACATTTCCTATTCTGTCTCTTACTATTTTGGCCTTATTTTCTTTTGTATATGTTCCATCCTCGTTAGGAGTTTCGACTTCGAATACTCCAATGATTCTCCAAACATCCTCTTCTCCATTAAATGTTATATAGTTGTTTGGTGTTTTTCCTTGATATCTATATTCACTAGTTGCATAAGTTTGATTACCTGTTGCTGTTTGGTCTATTTTTGTTAAACCTGCTAATTCATAATTATCTTTTAAGCATGAAGCAAGAGTTGTATTTTGACACACATCACTTATTGTAATTAGTTTACTACTTTCAGCTGCTCCAAGAACACCATAGAACCTTTTGCCTTGATTATAATTTTGTGCTTTATCTTCATAATTTATAAACTCTATAGTTACAGTGTAAGTATGAGTTTCTCCTGGTAATATTAATACATTTTCTTTATATGGGTATATCACTTTATTTGTTTCTGCTGTGACTTCTAATGTTTGAGGAATAACTACATTATCAGTATTATCACATGTTCCTCCAGTAACTCCACTACTTGTACATGTACTTCTTATAACGAGTTCTTCTTTTTGAATCTCATTATATAATTTTTGCCAACCTAAAGCGTAATATGCTTCTTCATTACCGGTATTTTCTACTGTAATAGTTTTAGTAGTTGTCCATTTTGGCTCAATACTATCTACTTTAATTTCATTTCCATCAGTATAGATTAATTCAATTTTTGTAGTACTTACATTTATAGTTTCTGCTACATCATTACCACTTACTACTAAACTAAAATAAGCATAAGTAATTCCTGTAATAATTAAAAATACACTTGTAAGTATTACTGCTAATAATATTTTTTTATCTTTCATATTATTTGTACCTCTATTCTCTATTTATAATTATAAAGGTCGCCTTTTTCTGTGTCAAGAGGCAAACAAAAAACGAACAATTTTATTATGTCCGTCTTTAATTTATTACTATAAACCTAGAGTAGTTTTATCAATTTTAATACCAGGGCTCATAGTTGAAGATAAACTTACATTTGTAATATAAGTACCTTTTATTGCTGTTGGTTTGACTCTTAATAATTCACTAGCTACTGCTTTTAGATTTTCTTCTAATTTGTCTTCGCTAAATGATAATTTACCAATAACTGTATGTACATTACCAAATGAATCATTTTTGTATTCTACCATACCTTTTTTAATATTACTAATAGCATCTTTTACATTAGTTGTAACAGTTCCTAGTTTAGGGTTTGGCATTAATCCTTTAGGTCCTAATACTTTACCTAATTTTCCTAGTGAAGCCATCATTTCTGGAGTTGCTACGATTACATCAAAATCAAACCAATTTTCTTTTTCGATTTTTTCAATCATATCTTCAGCTCCACAGTAATCTGCTTCAGCACTTTCATTTGCTTTAGTTTTAGTAATAACTAGTACTCTTTTAGTTTTACCAGTTCCGTTAGGTAATACTAAGCTTCCTCTAATATTTTGATCTGTTTTTTTAGTATCCATATTTACTTTAAATACAGCTTCAACAGTTTCATCAAACTTCTTAGATTTTAAACCTTTAAGTACTTTGATCGCTTCGGTAACATCATAAGATTTAGTCTTATCAACATTATTTAAAGCTTCCACATACACTTTACTATGTTTCTTCATATTTTCCTCCTTATGTGGTGTTTGGATTATTCTATTTTTATTTTATTATTCTTCTGTACTTTCTTCTTCGTCTTTAGTTTGTTCTGTAGATTCTACTTCTACGCTTGCATTTCCTTCAGCCATTTCTTTAGCACTTTCTTCCATTTCAGCTAATTCTTCATCAAGTTTTGCTGCTTGTGCTTCAGCTTCAGCTGCTTCTTTAGCTTGTTCTTTAAGTTCTGCATCATTTAGTCCTTTAATTGCTATTCCCATGTTTCTTGCAGTTCCAGATACAATCTTAACAGCTTCATCTAGTGAATATGCATTTAAATCTGGCATTTTAGTTTCAGCAATTTTAACTATATCATCTTTAGTTATAGTAGCCACGATTTGATTAGCTCCCTTAGTGCTTCCTTTCTCAATACCAGCAACTTTAAGTAGTAATGAAGCAGTTGGTGGAGTCTTAAGTACGAAATCAAATGATCTATCATCATAGATACTGATTTCTACAGGCACTATATCTCCCATTTTTTCTCTTGTTGCTTCATTATATTTTGTACAAAACTCTTGTAAGTTGATTCCTGCTGGGCCTAATACAGTTCCAACTGGTGGAGCTGGTGTAGCTTTTCCTGCAGGTATTTGTAATTTAATCTTCTTAACAACATTCTTTGCCACGAAAAACACCTCCTATTAATTTAATTATTTTTTCGCATTTTCGTGAGTGGTTCACGATAATAATCCAATAATCTCCCACTTTTTTAAGTTTATATATAACATAAACTTGCCTAATTATATTATCACATTATGTAAATATTATCAAGATTTATTTTATACTATGTAATCTTACGCTGTAAGAGTTTAACATTTCTTGATCATCTGTTATTTCTCTTCTTCCACATACTGTACATTTTCTTTCTAAATAACATTCTTTATCTAAAATTGGGCTTTGTTTTAGAGTCCATGATGTATAGTTATGTCCGTTAACATTACATATTTGTTCATCAATGCTTTTAAGTTCGCATTCTACAGCTTCTAACATATTTTGATAACGCATTAGTTCTCTTACTTTTGCTTCTCTTAATTCTAGTAATTTTTCTGTAACTTCGTTCATTTTCTTCCCCCCTTTTCTATAATTATTTTATGCTTTTGTGATTTGTACCAAGTCAACTTCAACTGGTGTTTCTTGTCCGAATAAGTCTATTAGAACATTTAGTTTTTCGTTTTCTTTGTCAATACTTTCTACTTTTCCAAACATTCCTTTGAATGGTCCATCAATTATACTTACAGAGTCGCCTTTTTCTACATTAGTATTAATTGGTACTTCTTTACTTTCTTCATCACCGATAAATCTTTTTACTTCTTCATCTGTTAGTGGAATTGGTTTTGCTCCTTTTCCTGAAGAACCTATAAATCCAGTTACTCCTGGAGTGTTACGTACAACATACCATGCTTCATCAGACATAATCATTTCTATTAATACATATCCTGGGAATAGTTTATGTACTTTTTCTTTTTTAACTCCGTCTTTAATTTCTACTTCTGTTCTTTCTGGTATAACAACTCTAAAGATATTGTTATCCATCCCCATGCTTTCTCTTCTTGATTCTAGGTAATCTTTAACTTTTTCTTCATGACCTACGTATGCATTAGCTACATACCATAATTTTTTTCCTTCCATTATATTAGCCCCCTTATTAATGCAAATAAAGCATCTAAACCATAAAAATATAGTCCAAAGAACGCTATTAATATAATACTTATTAATGAGTATTTAGTTAGTGTCTTACTATCAGGCCATCTAACCATTTTTCTTTCTTTGCTTATTCCTTTAAAAAACTTTTTAATTTTTTTCACAAAAGCACCTCCCAAATAAAAAACACATTCATGTGTTAATAAGATATTACCACAAAATACTAAGTATTTCAAGTGTTTTTCATCATTTTACTTATAAATGTCATTTTTTAATAATTCGTATAGTGTTTGTTTTGCATTTGATAATGTTAGTATTTCTTCTACTTCTTTTAGAAACTGCTCTTTTATATTTTTAGGTATATTAGATTTTACTGTTCGCACTAATAAGTTTTTTGGTGTTCCTTCTAGGTCAATAAACTCAAGTAAATCTGTTTTATATCCCATTACTTCAAGTAGATTACATCTAATTATATCTGTACATAATGCTGAGATTCTTTCTTTAGCTATACTATATCTATTTAATATATTAGCACTATAGTTTGATGTTTTAAATATTTCATGCTGGCAACATGGAACTGAGAATATCATTTTTGTATTCCATTTAATCGAATTATATAAAGCATAATCAGTTGCTTTATCACATGCATGAAGTGTAACTACTATATCTACATCAAACGGACAATTATATCCATTAATATTTCCTACTTCAAACTTTAAATTATTATAATTATATTTTTTAGCTGCTTTATTACAGTTTTCTATTACTTCTTTTTTTAAATCTAATCCTATCATGTTAACATTAATATGTTTTATTTCAGTAAAATAATAATATAAAACAAATGTTAAATATGATTTTCCACATCCAAAATCTATAACATTTAGATGTTTAATATCTTTATCTTTTAATTCATTATCTATAATTTCAATAAACTTATTAATTTGTCTATATTTATCATATTTAGAGTTTATTACTTTTCCTTCACTCGTAAATATACCCATATCTATAAGAGGTTTTATTATATTTCCTTCTTCTAAAATATAATTCTTTTTCTTATTAACCATAGTATTTATTTTATAGTTTGTATTATTACTTGTTTTATTAAATAATATTTTGTTTTTCTTACTAATTTTAATTTCATAGTTATAGTTTTCTGAAAATACATTAATTTGTTTAAAGTAATTTGTAGTATCAATTATATATTTTATTATATCTTCTTTATTAATTAATTCATTAAATGTTTGTTTATCTGTGTATTTACTTACATAGTAATTTTTTATTTTATTTTCTATTATTATTTTTTTATATTTATAGTCTTTTGATATTTTATTACTTATGATTATTTTGAATACTGTATTTTCAAATATTATATTTAAATAATTCTGTATTTCATTCATTATTATTTTTTCCTTTAATATATTATTTTAAACTCTGTTTCTTCTTCTTTTGTTTCATAATCTACTAGTCTTAAATATGTATCTACTAGTTTTTCATCTTTTATTCCTAAATATGAAAGAACACTAACTCCTAGAGTTATACCCATATTAGTAAAGCATCCTTTTACTTTTAGATTATCTATTAAATTATTTAATTTTGATAGTTCCTTTAATTTATTATTTTCATTTAAATTACTTTTCTTAATAATATCCATTTTTTTATAACATAAATCTAATATTTCATTTATCATTACATTCTCCTACCTAGTGGAATCCACTCTTTATAAGATACTTCTTTAAATCCTTTTTCTTCATCATATACATAATATAATTCATCATCTAGCCCTATGTTATATGCTAGAGTGAAATAACCATTGTTTTCTCCTGCGAGTCTTATATCTATGTTTAATCTTGATGAAAATATATTTTTTGTAAATGTATATGCTTCATATGTCCCATAACCATTTTGCGTTAAGTATGAGGATATGTGTGGGATAATGCTTGTACTTAAAGAAGATTTACTAAACATTTTTTCTATTAATGAATTATCTTTAAAATTGTTTACTAGTGTTTTATAACTATTTATTAAATCTTTATATTCTCCTTCTATATAACCAAGTGATGTATCTATTTTTTTAATAAATGATTTTATTTTTTCGTTAGTACTTTGTTTTTCTACTTCTTTTCTTAAGTCATCTACCGATGATATTTCTTTTTCTTTACTTTCTAGTAAGAAGCCAAATGTTTCTTTTTCCATTTTTATATTAGATAAGTCATTTGCCATAAGTCCATTTACATTATAAACATTAGTTGCATCTGCGATGACTTTAAGATTAGAATCTAAATCTATTTCTACCCATACATGGGAGTATCTTGCGTTTGATCTTTTAATAACAACATCTTTTTCAGAAAATGATCCGCTTGCTAGTAATAATTCTCTATATAAAGTTGCCCATGATTTACATATAATTCTATTAGTGTCAAGATTATTAAAATCTATTACTCTATTATATATTGAATCATTAGAACTAGATTCTATATTTACATTAAAGTTTCTATCATATACTAGTTTCTTACCTAAACTAATATAGAGATATCTTGCTACTTCTATTTTAGATAAGCCTTGTTTAAGACCCTTTAATATATCTTCTTTTATAAGTTGTCCTAGAGTATCATAAGCCATATTATCACCTATTTATAAAATACTATTTGATATATGAATTGTCAATATAGTTATTTTAATATAATCTTTCTTATTTCATCTATGCTTTCTTCTTTCATACTTTCTACACTTTCTATAGGGTTACTTATTGTTTCATCTATGTATAAAGCATGTTTAAATAAATCACTACCCTTTTCATCTAATAATCTTGCTATTTTAGAAGCGTAACCATTTACTAATATTTCTCTTTTTAGATTTATAGATGTACCAAGTAATATTTGTAGGTATGTGTATGCCATACTATTTAACATTTCCACTTTATATTTTTCAGCTGTTTTATGATAAGAATTAGGTGCAAAGAATGCATTATCTTCAAATATACCACTATCTAAATCCACTACTTTTATAGAGTCATCTAACATAATAATATTATTTAAATGTACATCATAATATAAGAAACCAATACTTAAGAAATATTCGAATATATCATTTATTCTTCTAATAAGTTTCTTTCTTTCACTTAATGGGGTATTTCTTTTATTAAGTCTTTTAACATAATATTTTAGTGTTTTATAGTAATTATATTTTTCCATAGTGTAACCTATTCTTCCATCAAAAGATTCTATTAAGTCATATATTTTAGTACAGTCTTTATGATTTATTCTATCTAATGAGTTTAATGTGTTTAATCTATTTTGAGATATTACTTCTGGATATAATAGTTTTAATAAAATATCTTCTTTTGAATATAGTTTACTTTCCATATGTTCTACGTTTTCAAATAATGTATTTGACGGATTGTATTCTTTATATTCTCTATAATTTACATATGATAAATATTTCTTTTTCATATTTATTCTCCGAAAACTATTCTTTTCATTCTTAGAACAGTAGGTTCATCAAATGAATCTATATATGATGGTAAATCTATTACACTACTTGTACCTACTACTGCATTAAGTAAGAACTCTAATTGTTTAGATGTTGATTGTGATAATAATTTATTTATTTGATTATTAGTTAACATATAAGATATAGAGAACTCTTCAAAGTAACCAAGCATTATTTCGAGATATAAAGACGCTAGATTATTATTTGATTTAACTACATCTTGCTGATATCTTTCACTATCAATACTTTTAAATATTCCACTATCAAGGTCAACTAGTTTTATATCACCACTTTTAAACATTATGTTTTCTGCATGTACATCATAGTATGCAAATGATATTTTATCAAAGTATTCAAATATATCATTTATTCTTTTAATTAGTTTTTTTCTTTCTTCTAAGGAAATATTTCTATCATTTAATTTACTTATGTAAGTAGCTAGTGTTCTATAATTTTTTAATCTTTGCATAGTAAAGCCTAAACTACCATCATATGTAGATACTATTTCATATACTTTTGTACAATCTTCATGATTTATTCTGTCTAATGAACATATAGTTAACATTCTATTTTCATTTAAAACACTAGAATATAATAGTTTTAACATTATATCTTGATAATAATATAAATCACTTTCTGCGTTTTGTGATGCTTCGTACAATTTATATTTTTTAAACTCTTCTTTACTTATATATCTTTGTTCCATCATTCTATCCTCAATATTTTCTTTTGGTCAGATATAGTTTCTTCATCAAATAATTCTGTGCATTCAAGTGGATCAAAATCACTATAGTCTATTTCCATTGCGTGAAATAGAAACCTTCTTTGTTTATCATTTAATCTTCCTAGTAATCTTTTTTGTACTGAAGTATTTTGATTACTAATATATGAAGTATCTAATAGTAATAAATAATATAGATAAGCCATTCTATTTAACATAGTAATTCTATCTTTTTCATTATTGTCATTAAATACTCCGCTTGTTGTATCAACTATTTTAATATCATCATTATTTATTAATATATTATCAGTATGTATGTCAAAGTATGTATAGTTTATGTTTTTAAATGATTTAAATATTCTATCTAATTTTTTTATTAATTTTATTCTTTCATTTAAGGGTATATTAGATGTTTCGATATATTTGGATAAAGTCATGTAATCTTTATAATATCTCATAGCTATTCCATCTATTTTTCTATTATTAAGTGTTACTGGATATAGTGTTTCAGCTAGTGAATCATGTTTTATTTCACATAAGTCCATTATAGTATCTAGCATATCACTTGTTAAAACTCCATACTTAAATATCTTATAGATAGTATCACTTTTAACATATAAATTACTCTCACTATGATATATTTCATCTAATTTTGTAATCCCTTTACTACTTAAATCTACTTTAACTATGATCATACATATCCCTTCTTAAAGTTTTCGTATATTATACCACTAAAGATATTAAAAATAAAGGTTTTTATAAAAATAAAAAGCACTTTTCTTAGAAGTACTTTAACTTATTTTCTTTAATATAAAGTGTTTACATCCATAAGCACAATTATCTAATATATATTTATCTATATTTTTACTATCATTAAACTTATTATAATTTTTATTTGTTTTATCATTAAAACCTTTTAATCTTAATTTAGAATAAGCTATATCACCAACTATATAATCATAATCTTTAAAATAATCAGTATATCTACTTCTAAACTCTTCTTCATTAAAAGCTTCTCTTTCATCTTTAATAAGTTCATATTTATTATTATCTATTTCTATATACATATGCTTTCTCCTTAATAATTATAACATTTAAATTAGAATAAGTAAAATTATAAATACTGATGAGAAAATAATTAATGTTTTAAAGAATACATATAATGTACGTTTTAGTGTACTTGATGCATATTTTTCATTAAAATAATATTCTTTATTATGTTTTTTTATTATGTGTTGAAATCTAAGATTTAAGAAAATATTTTTTGATAATTTGTTATATTCTTTACTTAGTGGCTTTAATATTTCTTCTTTACTTATAGTTTTATTTTTTGAAAATGCTTCTTTCTTTTCAAATATTTTTCTTGTGTATTCTATTTCATTTTTTAACATAGTGTTTTCATTTATTAGTTTTATATCTACATCAGTATTATCATTTGTCATTAAAGCTTTTTTTATGTTACTTACTGGAAGACTTATTCCTAAAAGTGTAAATATAAATGATATAGAATAATCTTTTATAATAGCGCTTCTAAATGAGTTATAACTATATAATACTTTTAAGTTTTCTATACTCATTTGATAACCATTTTCATTTAATAATAAAAGTGGAATTATAAATAATGTAACAAATGTAACCACTAAAAGTGAATTTATAGTTACTATCCATATTACACTTCCATCTATTTCTTTAGATACCATTTTATATCCTTTGAATGCTCCATAACCAATTATAATAGCAAGAGCAGATAACATTAAATCAAAATATATGTAACATATTATCCATGGTAAAGAAAAGAAAAGTGCTAGTAAAAAACTTGATAAAATTGCTAATATTTTTTTATTTTTCATAATATAACCTCAAATAAAATATAGCAAAATATTATATATTTTTCAATATTAATAGTTATATATTTTATTATTTGCTTATATACATTTTCACTTTAATAATATACAACTAAGTATAGTTAATATAGACATTATTAAACTAATAATCATTGTTATGCCAAAAGTAATATATCCTCTACTACGATGTACTTCTTCCTCTTGCTGTAAAGGTTCTTGCTGCTGCAGATGTTCATTTTGTTGCTGCAAATATTTATCATTTATATCTTTTTGCTTTTTTAGTTTTTCAATTATAGAATCAACTTTTGGTAATATTTTCTTCTCACCTTTTAAATAAAGTAAATATTTTTTCATAGCACTTTGCATTTTTATATATCCTAGTTCATTCATATTGCAATGAACAAATTCATCATAAGGATAATATTCTTTCTTTTCAAACATATGATTTTTTCCGTAGTCATGTATATGATATGACTTTTTAAATTCTTCGAAACTTTTTCCTTCAGAAGCTTCTAAGAAACTTTTTGCTGCCGATTCTAGGGTACCTCCGTTTTGTACTATCCAATTTTCAATTCCTACTCCGCCTAATCCACCTTGGTTTGAATCTTTCCTTTGAGATTTATAGCATCCTTCAGTTTTAAATAACATCTTAGCCAAAATAATATTTGCGGCAACTTCATTTTTCATAGCTGGATCTATTTTATCCATAGTATCTAGCCTATCCATTAGGGACATTTCTGTTGAATACTCAACCTTATCAGTCTTTTTAACAAAAGTTATATCCAAGTTTACTTTTCCCATACCTGGTATATTTGCTACAACTTCTCTAAAATCACCAGAAGGCACTTCACTTATGTGCAAATTCTTACATAATTGCTCATGAAGATATTTATTTTTTTTAGGGTCGTTTAACCATTCACTATCTATTCTAAATATATAATCAAAGTCATAATCATATGGAATATTAGTTCCTCTAACAGACGACCCAGTTTCTAATACTTCTATACTTCCACTAGCTATATCTTTACCTATTTTATCTTTTGCAACCATTCTAGTTCCATTTTCATCAATTACAATTTCCTCTATAGCTTTACTAATGGCTTGATACACCATATCTGATTGTGCTTTTGTTAATATATCATTACTAGGTATAAGTGCCTTAATATCATTTACATATTGCGACTCACTATGTTCTTTTAAATGATATTCTTCTGAACCATAATAAGAAAGTCCAAGCATTTTTTCTTTCAATTTATCGTATTCTTGTGCTGAAAAAATAAGATTACCATACATATCTACTACTGGAATGTAAAAGCCATTCTTAACTATTTCATTTTTAGCAAGTGCTATTTGATATTCAGTCATAGTTTTAGATGATGTATCTAGTACTATATAATCTATATCGGATGAAGCAGTTCCGGTTCTTGCTCCAAATTGATCAAACTGTATCGTTCTAAACATTTCTACTTTATCAGGTTCATAAGGAGTATCTATTAGATTGCCATCACTATCTCTTGTAATTTTTATATTTGGATTATCTTTCTTAATAATATAATAAATATCTCCATAATAAAATATTCCTTGATACTCTTTAACTTTTGCATGTATATTTACTGACTCATTACATATAGACCAATCGGTATCTAGCGGTGTTTTATCAGAGTGGCTTTCACCGGTGAAAGTACCTAAATATTCATTACATACATTTCCATTATTTAACGCACTTTCAAAAGCGTTTATTCCGCCAGTTCCACGTATAAAATCTCCTTTTTCTAAAAACAATCTCTTTCCTTTAGATAATTCTTCTGATCTTTTTCTTGATATTTCTTCTTTTTCCTTAACTGAATTAATCATAACATTTTTAAACTGTTCAAAGTTCTCAAATCCTGCTTGATATGCGAAACTTCTAATTATTCTATCAGGCAAATCATATCTTTTGGTAGTTTTAAATTTCTGACTAAAGTATGCTATTTTTTCTTCTGGTGATAATCCTTCTAAAACCTCTTCACTTCTAGGATGCATTTTTTCATATAAAGCTTGTAAATGTTCTGAAAAAATATCAAGTGTTTTTTGTGCTTTATCATCTAAGGAATTATATTCTATTATTCCGTTACTAAGACTCATAAAAAGTATATTTCCTTTTTCTATATTAGAAATATATTCTCTTAAAGATCTATTATTAGAGCGCATCGCTATACGAAGTAAATCATTAAATATAATTTGAAACCTTACATCAGTTTCTCTGGTACTTAAAGGAGTATTTCTATTCACCGCCTGCATTTGTTTTGTTTGACTTGGCGTGCATAATTCCGGTGACATTATTTTACTACTAAAGCCAAACTCGTTTAATTCAGGGTATAATTTTTGAAAACATAAAAAGACTTTACCAACCATTGGAATATTGTTTTTTAGAAATATTTTTTCTATTTCCTCAGCTGATTTTAACGGATCAGAACTAGAAAAAATTAAAGGTAACATTTTACCACTAAGTTTTGATAATTCTTGTGAATTAGAATTTAAAAATTTATTTATTATCTTCTTATTTTCTTCAGAACTTAGACTATTAATAATATTCATTTTATAATCTTTATCTCTTACTTTATCGTAAAATCGTAACTTTAATTTATCAGAACTAAAACTACGAATAATATTTGATATTTCTCTTTCATACCAGTATAATTCCTCAGGATGGTATCCAGTTAAAAATTGTTCTTTAAATTCATCAGATTTTATGGTAGCAACTACACTTAATCGTACGGATTCATTTTTTATAATATCTAAAACTTCTATCTTTGATTTATCAGAGCTTAGAGAATGAACAAGTTTGTTATAAATTCTATCGTCATCAAGATCGGGTTCACTTATTAATTGCAATTTTAATTTATCAGAACATAAAGGAATTAAATCTTCAGAAAAACCCAAATCAAAAATATAGCCATATTTTTCTCTTGATTTTTTCACGGCTTTCAATATTATTTTATCTATAATATCTCTATTCATACATCACCGACTACTTTCTTATTTAATATATACTATTATATCACATATCAACTCCAAAATTATCTACTCCCATATATATTTTAGATGATTTTGATATTAAACCGCCATAATAACTAGGTATTTTACCTTCAATTACATTACTTGATAAGGGTATGTTTTTAGATATGTTTATTGTTTTACTTATAAATGGAAATATTATCATTATACCCATGTCAACTCTTAGTGATATTTCGTTTATAGAATTATTTATTCCATATTCTTTTACTTTTGTTTCACTACTTACTTCTGTAGTACCTAGAAATGTTATTTTAAATGGTATTTTAGGAGTTATATTTGTTATAGCTGGTATATCATATATTACACCTATAGGGACATAATATAATGTATTTTTTTTACTATAATTTGATAGGTTTAATAAATCAGCATTATCTTCTTCAAGATTATTTATGCTTTCTAATATATTATTTGTGACACTATAAAGTATTTTATTAAGTAAGTCATTATTATATGCTATGTCTGTTATTTGACCATTTTTATCTTTTGATATTTTTGTTAATTCTTTTAAATCTTCTTTAGATATTTCATCTTTAATAGCTTTATTAATTATAGATGTCGAGATTATAACAGATTCGCTTTCTGCAAAACTATTTAGATATTCTTTACTTTTATTACTAAATAAAATGAGAGAACGAAGTACTAAAAAGAATATAGATATAATTATAACTATTATTATAGTTTTTTTATTAATATATATTTTTTTCCTAAGTCTCATTCTACTCATAATATATAATATGTTTGTGTTTAATAATTATTTAATTGTAAATGGGTCTTCTATAGTGCCAGAGCCACTTATATATTTGACTTTTGTGTCTAAATAAGCACTAGGACGAGTGTTACCTGTTGTTAAATCAACATTACTAATGTACATAATTCCACTACTTTCTACGCCTACCGCTGTTTTTGTATTATAAGATATTGGTGTAAGTGTAAAATACCAATAACCTGTAAATAACCAATTTGTATTAGTACATGTTGCATTTCTATAATCTTTTGAATAATCTGAGCCATTGTGTCCTTTCATTGTGTCATCGTTATAACATCCACTACTTGCATACATATAATCACTTGGATATATTAGTGCCAATTTCCCAGTCCATGTTTGACTATTTCCACTATGTACGTTTGTACTTCTTTCTTGTGCATATATTTCTTTTGTATTTCCATAACCGTTACTATAACTTGCGTTCCCAAGATACCATTTTGTACCACTTATTTGGCTCCTTGCTTCAGTTGTTAAGCCATTACTTATATATGTACCAGTTCTATTATAATAGTTACCACTATTTAATAGTGCTTTCATTGAAGAAGTCGCCCAATCGTTTTTCTGAGTTGTATTCCATGCTATGCCTCCCATAGTATCTCTCACTATCTTTACTTTATTTTCTTTGATGTATGTTCCATCACTTTGAGGTGTTTCTACTTCGAATACTCCGATTATTCTCCATTTTCCAACTTCATCATTAAATGTTATATAGTTGTTTGGAGTTTTACCTTGATATCTATATTCAGTTGAATTATATTTTTGATTACCAGTTGCTGTTTGTGATAGTTTAGTCAAACTTAAGGTGCTATAGTTTGATATTAAATATTCTGCAAGTGTGCTAATTTCTTCAAAATATAAACTGCATTTAGTTTGATTATAAGTTTTAATGTTAATAATACTATCAGCTGAATCATATGTTACTTCTGCATCATTACTGCAAGTATAATTTGTTAATTTGTATTTTTTACTACTATCCAGTTTATCTACCTTTGTGTTATCTACATATAATGCCGTTGTTTCATAATCATATTTCCAGTAGTCGTCTAAAATCTCTGTGTATGTATCTAATATTTTAACATCTTCTACATCATTAAATGAATATCCCCCAAATGCCATAAGTGATAGTGATTGTTTTTCATTGCTTTCATTTTTAATTGTAAGTGATATTGTTCTTTTAGTGAGTATTCCTCCAAATGCTGGTTCAAGATAATCTGAAGCATATTTAACATCAATGTAATCATTATTTAAATATGCAAGCTTATAATTAGTAGAAACAGCATTTAAGCTTGTTATCTCTATTGTATGTTCTGTTTCGCCTGGTTCTACATCTATTGTGTAAGTATTTTCATTATCTATTTTAATGGAATACAAAAGTTCTGAAATATACATTTCATTACTTCTGTAACTTTCACTGTTTATAGTAAACTTTGCATAACTTAATGCAAGTACTGGACAAAGTCCAATCAACACTAAAACTATAAAAATGTTTTTCTTTATATAATATTTTACATTTTTTCTTATACTCATCTTGATATACCTTCTTATAATAAAATTATAACAGGTACCCCCCCCCC